>ULWY01039714.1_pt1 | contig 15924 bp, 20 predicted proteins | sample 1960761 | NCBI WGS metagenome assembly ULWY01 (sample SAMEA4835824, study PRJEB28245) | human gut metagenome | biome: gut microbiome; material: fecal sample | place: Denmark | collected 2008 | reverse complement strand
GGCAAAGCAACCGAGCGTAACGGTCACAAGAAGCGAAAAATAAACGACAAGTCTTGAATGCCCGCATATCAGCTTGTTGCGCAGTGTGCGGTCCTGATATTCCACGCCGATAAAAAGTCCGATAAACACCGCGTACAGTATCGGCATAAAGGGAAATGTCTGCATCACCGAGCCCCAGGATACCAGCTTCACCGTTCCCGTGTCCATGGCGAAGCGCAGCGTAAAGATCAGCGAGACCACAAACGCGGAAAGCATACAAAGCATCAGCACCCGGCTTTTGCACATGCGGCAAAGATCGGCTCTCAACAGCTTACGCATGACGCTCACCTCCCAAAAGCTCCATGTAGAAGCTCTCAAGGCTCTCGTCCTGCTCGGTAACGTTCAAAAGCCGGCACCCGACCCCCGAAAGCTCATCGGAAAGAACACACACGGGCATCGGCGTGTAAAGCTTCACCTCGTTCCCGGATATTACGGTGTACTCCGCGCCGAGGCGGTCAAGCACCGGAACGAGCGGAACAGTGTCGGACACGCGCAGGCTCATGCACTTCCGCGCGGCGCGCTCAAGCTCCTCCGCGCTGATCTCCTTTACCATTCGCCCGCCGTCGATAAAGCCGTAATGCGTGGCAAGGCGCGAAAGCTCGTCAAGTATATGACTTGAGATCAGCACCGTGATCCCCCGCTCGCGGTTCAGCTTCAGTATCAGCTCGCGCATTTCGATTATCCCCTGCGGGTCCAGACCGTTCACAGGCTCGTCCAGCACCAAAAGGTCCGGGTCCCCCGCCAGAGCCACGGCAATGCCGAGCCGCTGGCGCATTCCGAGCGAAAAATTGCGGACCTTCTTTTTGCCCGTTCCGTCAAGCCCCACGAGCCGCAAAAGCCCCGCGGCTCCCTCGTATGACGGCACGCCGAGCACGCGGTACTGCATGCGTATGTTTTCCTCAGCCGTCATATCCGAATATATCGACGGCATTTCCACGACCGCGCCGATGCGCCGACGGCTTTTTCTTATCGCGCGGTCGGTGTTTTTACGCCGTAGAGCGTGTAGCCGCCTCCGGTCGGAGCCTGCAAGCCGCATATGATGCGTATCAGCGTGGTCTTGCCCGCGCCGTTGCGCCCCACAAGACCGTACACCGCTCCTCGCGGCACGCGCATATCCAGTCCGCAAAGCGCGGTGTATCCGCGGTAGCTCTTGATAAGAGCATTTGTTTCAAGCACGTATTCCAAAATAAATACCTCCTTTTGCCCGATGGATATATAATAACGGGTAAAGGTTGAGAAAGCGGTCACGCCGACCGTTGAGAAAAGGTTGAGTTATTCCGAAAGACGAAAACCTATGCCCCACACAGACTCAATATATTCCCTGCCCGACGCCTCGCGCAGCTTACCGCGCAGGTGGCTGATGTGCGTTTTGAGCGAGCTTTCGGTACAATCGGGAGTATCGGCGGATATGCGGTCGAGAAGCACCGATTTGGCAATGACCTTACCCGGATTTTGCATGAGCAGCTTGAGTATGGCGTATTCCGTCCGCATGAGCGTGACCTCCGTACCTTCCGCGCATACCGAGTGAGATGCGGTATCGAGCCGCAGTCCGCCATGGGTATACACCGCCGCGAGCGGAGATGACGCGCTCTCGCGCAGACGCACGGCGACGCGCGCCCCAGCACCTCTTCCTCAAGATCGCCGATAGCGGGATCGTCGTCAACAATAAGTACGGTCTGCATTTCGCACCTCCTTGCGGTCCGATAAAAACAAATGTATTCCGAGCGCGGCGTTGAAGCCCGTTGCGGCAAAAACGCTGAAGCGCTCGACCACTCCGAAATATGCCGCGGGAACGAGCTTCATACCAAGCGCGCCGACGAGCATCATACACAGCGCAACGGCGGCGCATATGCCGTAGGAGCGACAGCCCGCGTCCCGCGCGCCGGCGATTATGACGAGCGTCAGCGATACGATAGACAATACCACCACAAGCGCCGTAACGACCATGTGCATAACATCTTGGAATGTCCCCGCGTAACCGCTGTCGCTGAGCGGGAAGGAACGGTAGCCGACCGCCGATATCCACTCCATGGCGGCAAAGGTGTATATCCCGGCGCGCAGCAGGCGCGTGCCGACACCGGCAATACCGACGCACACCATCATGACGCACATCACCTCGCAGACATTGTAAAGGCTGCTAAGTCTGTTCCACAGCGCAAGCGACGGCGCGTTTGCGGCGCTGAGATCGCTTACCGCCTGCGCCAGCGGATCATATCCTGGATACGCCAGCGGCGAAAATACGACCGCCGCCGCGTATGACAAAAGGCTCACCGCGCCGAGAAGCCCGCACATATTCAATAGACTTTTCCTTTTTCCCGTCCGTTTCATTTTGTATCTCCTTCCCGCGCATTTTCCGCACAGAACCAATCAATGTAAGCATAAATATCATCGAACCGGGGGCTTGCGGGGTCGCGGTCGAGCGCATGCTCCATAAGTCCGTGCACCGTCATGGCAAATGAGACCGCGCTCATGTCGGCATCACGAAAGTGAAGCAGACCGTGCACCTCCATTGCGTAAAGCATCCGCCGCGTGGCAAGTATCATCCGCTCGGTCTCCTCCGCCATTATCCTTGCCGCCATGGGATGTATGACGCGCTCGGAATATATCACCCGGTAAAACGCCCGCATATCCTCCGTAAGGCTCATGCGGATATACCCATCGACCGCCCGACGCAGTATCTGCGCCGGTGTCTGCCCGCCAAACAAAGCCGCGGGATCGGTCATGTCCGCCGCCTGCGTCATCACGCGCGCCCGCTCGCGCAGAAAACGGTACATCTCCTCCACAAGCTCATCCTTTGATGAAAAATGATTGTAAAGCGACGGCTTGCGGATGCCGACGCGCTCCGCTATCATCGCCATCGAAACGTTTCCAAGCCCGCGCTCCGCGGCAAGACCTAACGCCGCCTCGATTATCTCTTCTTTTCTGTCGGAACTCATTGTGTTCTCCATGTCTGCAATAACTACCGAACGGACGTATACAAGCTATCATTCGGTAGTTATATTATACACCCGAACGACCGGAATGTCAACAGAAAAAGCAGCGCCGACAGCTTTTTTCCAAGCTGTCGCACTGCTTTTTTATCTTATTATTTCCGGAGGAGCTTACCGGGCAAGTCCGCCCGGTTTCCCGTCCGTTTCTTTCCGCGACGCGAAAACCGCGAGCGCTGTCCCCGCCACAAGCACCGCCGCTATCAGCGCGCCGGGCAAGGTCCGCCATTCCCAACGCAGCAGTATATGCAGCACCGATGCCAACGACGCTGCCGCCGCGACAGCGACTATGACACCCAGATACGTATCGTTGCGGCACTCCTCGCAGTCGAGCCGATCATGCAGGATGTTGTATGCTATGCCGAAAAGAAATTTCCCGTACTTTCTGTCGGTCTCGCGTATCGCCGCCTCGTCGCGGTCGAAATACAGCCGGACGATCTCTTCGTCGTCTGTCGCTCCGCGCCGCCCCGTCAGCTTTGCCATTGTGTCTCCTCCACAGTCTCTAAGCGCTTTCATAAATATACGTACGTTTTTCGCACGCAGATTCTCATGCTTTTTGTACTTTTATTAAAACAAAATTGGTCGTTAAAAGCTCAAATTGAGCTTTTAACGACTACTTCCCCGCACATCATTGCGGGTCGTTCAATGTATCGGCGGGAGACGTCGGCACCTCCGCCCCGGTATCGTCACTGCTGGCAAAGCCGCGATAGCGCCACAGCACCGCGATGAGGAACACCACGCAGAATACTACGGTAGCATACGTACAGCACGTTCCCGCAAACAGCATATTCTGCGAGGTCAGAAAGATGTTCACCGCCGCCGCGACCGTGCGCAGCACGGGGATCGCCCAGAGAACGCGCGACACGCCAAGCTCCCTTACAGCGGCGTATATGAAAAGTGTCAACATGACCAGCGTCGTAAGCAAGGAGTACCGTTCATGCCACTGAACTACGGTCGCGATGAAACGTATCGACTCATCGGCGCGGTATAAGATAGGTCTGAGTGTTTTAACGATAACGTTCAGCGCGAGCAGGATCAGTTGCACACGGCAGACCGCGTAAAGCAGACCGCCCTTTCTGATCTGCGGCAGTATCTGGGACAGCGCAAGACCGACAAGGACGATAAGTATAAACTCAAGCCGGAGCCTTACCGTGGCAATGGCGGCGATCAGCGCCCCTATGTTTCTCCCGCCCGAAATAGCCCGCAGATCTCCCGTTGCATAATAAACATAACTGCACATAAGCAGCGCCGTGACAAGCTCGACGACTAGGCAAGCGAGCGCGGCTATCCTCGCGCCGAGCGCAAAACGTCCGTCGCCCATGCTGTCATACGAGGTCTTTTCGACCAACGAAATGAAGAAATACCACACGGAAAGCCCGGCGGCGGAGCTGAAATATGCGAGCAGAATGGCAAAAGCGCCCAGCCAGGACCGGCGGGGCACCAGCATCCACACCGCGGCTATAAAGAAGGGCGCAAGCAGGCTGAGCCACAAGCCGCCCACGAGCTTCAGCACGCGGCGGTAATAAACTCCGGTACTCTCCGCGATAAAGCTGTAATTGAAATTTATATTCCTTGTTTTGAAGGCGTAAAAGGCATAAAGGCAGCCCACGATCTCAAGAAGGGACAAAAGCTGGTTATAGCCCTCTCCGCCGAGCATTTCCTCGGAGGTGAACGGGATCGTAAGTATATACGTACCGAGCACGGCGATAATAAACGATCTGCCCGCTTTTTTATAAAACGAACACCGCTCGAATGCCGTCCTTTCGTCGCCGTCCTTGCGGAATCTGAGCGCCCCCGTTACAAGGATGCCGATGCCAAAGATCAGTATCACAGCCTCGGTATACGTGAGGACCGACACAAGACTGTCCTGTATCACAAGCACTGCCGTCCTTACGGCGGCATAGACCAGTGTGAGCAGCACCGCCAGCAGAATGCCCCTGCTGTATATTTTGCCGCATTCGGCATTAATGCGTTCATCGTTAAACATTTATTTGTCCTCCCAGAATAGATCATCAAGGGTACAGCCCAGGACCCGGCAGATATTACGGCATAACGCGATGGTTGGATTGTAATCGCCGTTTTCGATCATGTTTATTGTCTGCCTGGAAACGCCGATAATTTTGGCAAGCTCGGCTTGTGACAGCTTTTTATCGAGCCGCGCCTGTTTCATCTTCTCGTTCATAGCCCCTCCGTGTCAAATATATTTGACAGCTCTATTATATCACACTCCGCTTCTCATGTCAATTATATTTGACAACTTTTTTGAAGCAACGCAAAAAAAGAGGTGTTGAAAAACTCAATTTGAGTTTTTCAACACCCCCGGCGACTAAACGCCGCTGTTTATCCTCGCCTTACGCGGCGAGTCCACCGAAAAATCCATAAAATCAAAATCGAAGCTGTCCCCGTCCAGCATGAACAAAAGGATGATACCGCATATCTGTCATCCAACACATAATTGTTTTACCTATTTCATGCACAATTATCGGGAATATCATCTCCCTCTGGAAGCAGTCCTCCATTAGGGGCAACACGCGAGTAAAGTGCGAAAACGCACTCCGACAGATTACTCAGCTTTACGCCTGAAAGCTCATCGGCTGTTACAAACAGTACTGCATAACCGTTGTACGTACGAATGCAAATATTCTTATTTTTCTCTTGCAATTCACTTAAATATCTAACGGAATTTTGCTTGTTATACTCATTCCATAATTCATCGTATTCTGCACTCAATGAATTTGCGAAATCGCAGGTGTTTTTTATATCCGCTGCGATGTCAGCCGCCTCAAATTTCCCTTCATGAATGTATTTGGACAGCAATTCATCTCCATAATAAGCGACGCGTTCATCGTAAAGCTCCCTCGCCCACTTCTCGCCGCCGATAACCGGTACATCCGCGGGAATTCCGGTTGTGTACAGTGTTTCTCCCCAGCAAAGCAGCGAACCTTCTTTTTCCAACGTGCTTAGCTTATGAAACTCAGCCTTGTTTTGCTCGATTTCGTCGGTTAGTGCTTTATAGGTCTTTCCGTTGTACACAAAAGAATCCATGTCCGAACGGTCTTTCTTTGAAATCACGACTGCGAAATACTTTCCCGCATTATCGGTGTCTTCAAGCGCGTCTCTCAGCGACATTTTAACGGTCAATCCGTTCCACTCGGTAAAACCGTCTTCAATTTCAGATGTTGATCCGTGAGGCGCCCATATCATGTTTTCGAGCGCATCCGGGAACTCCGGTTTTGCTGGATCTAAAAGTTTACCGAACAATCCACTGAAATATCCGAAACATAACACAAGAGCAAGACACGCGGCAATCGTGGATGCCTTTATCCATGTTTTAGTTTTCTTTTTATCCTTTTTGATCTGTGACGCCATGATATCCGTTCCCGCTCTTACAATCAAGTCGTCATCAATGCCTCCGATGGAAGTGAGTAACCTCATATTATTCATATAGTGAACCCTTCTTTCTCTAAATAATCTTTCAGCAAAATGCGGGTGCGGTGCAGTATGCTGCCTACATTTGTTTCGCTTATATGATATAGTGACGCTATCTCACGGTTAGTACTCATATACCAATACTTGCGCACAAAAACATTACAAGTCTGTTCGGGTAGTGTATGCAGGAATTCTGAAATAGCTTTCGATAATGCAAACTCATCTGCAAGATCCGATACAGAGTCCGGATCAGGAATGCAATCCGACAATTCCTCCAACACAATGTCAACCTGACCTGCGCCCCGCTTTTTTGCTTTTAACTTATCATATTTGTCAAGGGCAAGATTTCTTGTGATTTTCGCGAGAAACGCTGGCAATACGTTCGGTCGATTCGGAGGAATACTATTCCATGTTTTTAGATACACATCGTTTTCACACTCTTTGGCATCCTCATGGTTGCCAAGAATTCGGTATGCTATATACTTGATGTATCGCGCATATTTCTTCTCAGTTTCGCGAATGGCACTTTCGGCGCGTTGCCAGAAAAGCTCTACGATCTTATCATCATCCAAATCTATGCCCTCCCTTCGTTATAACTAAAGACCTTTCACCCATATAGACGGTTATTGAGTTGTATGTATCACAGAAAATGAAAAATATTATGAAAAAATCGATACATCTCCACGCCACCCCCGGCGACTAAACGCCGCTGTTTATCCTCGCCTTACGCGGCGAGTCCACCGAAAAATCGATAATATCAAAGTCGAAGCTGTCCCCGTCCAGCATGAACAAAAGGATGATAACGGCAATTATCCACACACTGAAGGAGGCAAACAATACGCTACGGTAAAATGCGGCGTTCTCATTGTCATTGCACATGGCTATCACAATGCACCAGATAAACACCGAATAATAACCGAATGTTGAAATGTACGTGGTGCGGAACGCAAAGACGCAAACGACATAGCACACTGCCAGCACGGCTGACAGAATCCAAAAGAAAACCGCGTAATGCCTGTCTGCCAACGGTATCAGCGAGATCAGGTAATACACAAGAATGACCGCAGAGGCGGCAAGCGCGACCGCCAGCATAGTCAGGATGCCGTTTTTGATACCGCGGTGGATATACCATGCGCGAATGGCAAAGCCAAGCGCAATGCTGTTAAGGAAGGAGCAAAGAAACCAACGGACCGCAGGGGCATTTCTGATGAAAATCACGCAAAACACATTTGCAATGACTGTGGCAAAAGCTATCGCCAGCGGTATCCACGCGCTCACGAAGCCGATCGCCCCGGTGGCGGCGGTGACGGCTGCGCTCAATATCAGAAACACCGCCGAATATATCATGACAAACGATACTTTTTTCATAGCCGTCATATCCTTTCTTTTGTTTGCCGGAGCATCTCAGTCGGTCGCTCCGCGGTACTGCGCGTATTTCTTCCGACAGTCGCAAAGCATCGCCGACAGGCTTTCGGGAACATTTATTTTTGAAGCGATCTGCTCGCATTGCGAGACCAGCCCGCGGTATTCTTCGTCCGACATGAGGAGACCCGCCGGAAACTCGTGCAAGCCGTATTCAAGCGCACGCACATTCTGCTCAAAGATCAGCTCATATGTCCTGCGGTCGACGGCTTCGGACTCAAAGGCTCGGTGCAAAAACAGATGTGCGTTTTCGCACTGCCTGCCGTCATTCCTGTTTATCTGATAAAACCATCTCATTTCGGGCATCCGCCCCGTCTCGCAGCGCGGAAGCAACCACCTTGTCAAAGCGTTTTTCAGGAAAAAAGGAATACTCCCGTCGCCCCGATCAGCCAAAAAGCCGAACAGCCCCGTGTCGCAGATATCCCGCAGCAAAGCGGAGTATATGCCGTCCCGTTCGCATTGCGGAAGAGCCTCCGTCCTTTCGCACAGAGCCTTCATAACTGCGTCGGCATCCGCCTTCATTCCGGCGTCATATGCGTTTTTGTATCGTTTTATCTCGGTTTTGACCTCAACGTAATTCATATGCCCTCCATGTATTGCTATCCGGAAATCCCGAAGCGCTGTTTTACGATCTGTGCGCGATCCGTCCGCCCGCTCTCCGCACACCCGCGGACATGACCGTCCGCATCGGTCATAAATAATGTATCACAGCCACTCCGTGCGGACCTTTTCATTGTACTTCGGCAGTATCTCCGGGTCCGTCAGTTCCCGCATCGTATACCTGCCGATATGATTTCTCTCCATGCACGGTGCGGCTGTCTCCGGGTCAAAAAAGAATTCTCTTTCTCCGATGCTCGAGCACCCGGCGATCCTGTCCGTTAACAAAAGCCCGGCTCTGTTGTTATAGTTCCCGGAAATTTGCAAATCGGAAATAAGCAGGCGGTCCTTCTTGGGGATAACGGCTCTGACCGGGAACCACGCGACTGTTTTTGTGTACGATCTCATAACATCCTCCTCGGTCGGAGGGTCGGAGAACACATCCTCCGTTATTCCGATCAGGAAGGAATCCCACACATAGTCAAAAACCACGGCGGCACGGTAACCGTTTTCAACGGCGTAGGCGAATACATCCCCCTTGTGAAGCGTCGGTCCGCGCTTCTTGTGCGACTTTGCGGGCTTTCTTATCCTCGCGGGCGTCGTCTGAAGCTTCTCCCAGAAAAGCTTCAAATTGCGCCGGCGGCTCTTTGCGGCATCGGGGTCAATCCCGGACTCATTCCAGAATTTTATATCGGCATCCGAAGCAATGATCTCTCCGATCTTCGCCCACAGCCATTCATCCCTCTCGCCGCATTCCCAAAGGCAGAGCGCCAGTGCATAATAAACCGTATAAAGCATTGGCGAGGCTGCTTCATCGGCAAATTCGTTCCGGTATTCCGCAAGGATCTTTCTGTATATGTCCATAGCGGAGGCATCATCCCGATAAAGATCAAAAAACTCCTCGTAAACATCGGCAAACTCATCACTTTGCCTGATCCCTGTTCCCCACGCGCTCACGCTGTACCGCCTTCTGCTTTTTCATATTTTCCGTCAGATACCTATTTACTTTGCATTTTTATTGTATCATATCTTCACCGACATTGCAAGCCCGTCCGCGCCGGATCACAGAGACGCGTCATTCGGGTCCTTCGGACGGAAAAACAACGCGGCAATTTTCAAAACAATGTAAACGGCAAAAAGAACGAGCGGTGTGAACACATACTTCCGCAGTTCCATATACACATTGTTCGCCAAATAAAAATAAGCAAAGCTCAAAAGCCACGTAAGGTTTGCAAGAATGACCAGCACTGTTTTGGCTTTTCTCTTTAGTCCGCAAAGAAGATAGTAGACCGTGTAGAACAGGTCGCATTCATAAAAGACGATGATGCTCCCGAAAATAGCCACGACCACCGCGCCTAGTCCCTCCAATATATATTGTGGGAGAATTCTTTTCCGCGCGGTATGTTTCGGTCGCAAAAGCGGCGGTAAGTATTATCGTGGCAAGGATCAAGACGCAAAAGGCGAGCTCCACTATTGTTTTCTTCTTCATTATCTCCTCAATATCGGCTTACTCTTTCTTATAATCAAAGAATTTCTCATTATAAGCGACCGCGATCTTCCCCGTGCTGTTCAGTCTGACGACGTAGAACGTATCGCCCTGCAACGAGGTGTTAGCTATCCCCTCCCGGCTCATTTCAAAAGTATCGCTACAGGTGTAGTTCCTGTGCGGGACTTCCCATTCGCCGCTGTCGAATTGCAGGACGGTCTTATTGCGGAACCTCCGCCCGCCACAGCCGCCGACGTCGACCACGGTCTCCCTCACCGCCTGCATGGTGTCGGTATAAACCGAAAAATCATTTGCGGAAAGCGCCTTGCGCTTTTCATTTTTGAGCAGTGCTTTTGTAACAAACCGGACTAAAGGTATGAGCAGCAAAAGAAACGCATACGCCGATCGCGTGAGAACAAAAATCAGACACGCCACAGCCGCGCTGCCCCACACGATACAATTGTCGGTCATGGTCACAGCCGTAGGCGTATGGTCCATCTGCGAACGCTTGATATCCGCAATAATGCGTTCTTTTGTCAATTGTTCTTTCACCATTTTGTCACCTCCGCGCACTGTGAATAAATCTTTTGCAAGCAGAATGTCGCCGCATTTTCGACGTCCGCCCAAGCACGGACAGCCGCACGATCCGTACACCTTGCGGTCAGTATAACATATAACTTCTGTTATGTCAACTCCGTAGCGAAGAGAACGGGCAAAATATACGCCATCCGCGAATGCAAAACGATCTTTCGCAGCCCCGGACCGTGAAATGCAGGGACCTCGACCATTGACAGCGCTTTTATATTATGATATAATACTTGTGAGTTACAGTATATAGCTTGCAACCAAGGGGCTACAAGCCAGTTTGTTCTCAAGATACGGTCATGAATGCGCAAGTTATTCTGTATGGGGTAATTTGTGCATTTTGCTTTTTTGCGGAGGTCGAGTATCATGAATCTGATTTTTCTTTTTTATAATTCAACTTTACCCGCCGAACATACCGGAGATGGCATATGAAGACCCTGATATCAGTTATTAAGGATATTCCCAAAGACCTTCGCAGGTCTGCTTCGCTCTTTCTTGTGATAATTCTCGGAATTGCAGCCGCCTTCAGTACACATCTGATCGCATACGGCATTGTCGAGGAACTCTCAGAGGAAAAGCGGGTCTATGCCGTGTACAATACGATATCCGTCATCGGAGCGGATTCATTCGAGCAGAGCACATTTGAAAAGATAACGGCTTTGCCGGATGTAAAAAACGCCTTCTGTTTTTTTGCCCCGGAGAATGCGGACTATGTTCTGGTCGGTTGGTACGGAAACGATCCGAACAATTGGTTCCCGCTCGGTGAGGGCAACTTTCTCAGCGGCATTCCCGGAAAGAAAGAGGCGTATGTATCTTCAAGCATCGCACAGTATGATGCCGACAATAAACAAACCGTAAGCATTAACGGCGCCGAATATGAAGTCGTGGGCAGCACAACACTGTGGGCGCTCAATCTGCTTAACGGGATAGAACGCAGTGAAGCGACCGATCTCCTATCTTATTCTTCTTTTGTGTTTGTGGATCTCAGCGAAATTCCCAATATGGATATTTCCGGCGCGTGCATACGGGTACAGTTCAGCTACGACGGCAGCGGGGACAGAAAAAACTTTTCCGCCACAGCAAATGATATTTTCGGTGAATATACAGATGCCGGCTGCCGTATTTTTCTCCCGTCCGACCCGCTTCGTGACTATATGGCATCAAACCTTGCGTTTTTCGTAGCGATAGGGTGCCTGTGTCTGCTTTCCTATATGAATATCATCGGAATGTACTGGTACCATCTTTCCATGCAAAAGCGCAGATTTCGCATTTATATGATCGTCGGTGCAAAAAAACGGCAGATGCTCGGCATTCTTGTATGGAAATACATCATGCTGTTTTCCGCGTCCTTTCTGATCGCTGTATTGGCTTCAGTACTTGTCAAGCCGTTGTTTGAGCCACTCCAAATAAAATATGCTCTCTCGGTCAGGAGCGTGATCGGAACATTCCTTCTTGATTTTGCGCTCACACTGCTGATAAGCCTCCCGAAAATGCGGCGGATATGCAGCACGGAATACAATCACAGTACACTTCGCAGGGGGAACGGATCATGAAAGCGCTGTATTTGATTTATAGATCATGTTCAAAGCACTTTGTGAGAGAGATATTTCTGATATTTCAGATCACAGTAGTTATCCTTCTGCTGAATACGGCGATCACTCCCTTTGTGAATGCATATCAGGTCGAGCACATCATATCCGGCGGAATGCCCGAAAACGCAATATACTACTCGCGTCCGACATTTTACAGCGAACACGCCAAGTACACGGATCCTTTCGGGATGTTCAGAACCGACGATCGGGTAAGATCGATTTGCCTGACATACTACACATACGGAAAAGTGAACGGACAGGAAGCAGACATTCTTTTGTATAACGAGGGAATGTTCAAGCACTTTTCTTCTCTCTTGAAAAACGGAGAATGGGTCTACGATACATCCGGGATCATACTCAACGAAGCACTGCGCGAATACGTAGGAGATCACAAAGCGACCGTTACCGTAGCGGATGATGCGGTAACGGTCAGCGGTGAATACAATATTCTTGGGTCGGTCAACGCCGGAGATATTGTCTACAACATTGTCGCGGGCGGTTCCGAACCGGAAATATCACAGCTCGGAGTCAATTTTGAGTATGTCCGGAACACCTCGGCGACTCCGCACACACCGTTTCTGGCGATAATTCCTTTTGATTTTGAAAGCGCACCCGAGCTTCTTTCGTCTGTCGGCGGAGCGGTGCTTATCATGAGGAATGGGACCGACGCCGAAAAATACATTTCCGATCTTCCCGACGGCACTTATAACGGACATTTGTATCTGCGCTCGGAGCTGAGCGCAAATTCGCAAAAACGTCTTATCGGGACCTATAAGGTAGACGCACTGCTATCGATCCTTCTTACAGTCTCATCTGTATTCGGGATCAGCGGATACACATACCTAAAAACCAAAGCGCTTCAAAAGCAAATGGGTATCTATAAGCTCTGCGGGTGCAGAAACACAACATACGCAAAGATCATTCTGATGACCGATCTGATACTTGTAGCAGCTTCGGCCTTACTGGCATTTTCACTGCGGAACGTTATCATACTCGGCGAAGGGAACGATTCCACGGCAAGCTTTCTGATCTCGGTCGGGTTTATCGCCTTCATCTGCATTTCACCCATCATACTGACAGTGCTTTCCGCAAGGCGGTTATCGTTCTCCGAGCTTTTATACTTCGGAGATTAAAGGAGGACAAAACAATGAGCGCACTGATCCGTCTGAAGGACCTGACCTTCTCATACAATAAGGGAAAGGAAAATCAGGTCGATGCCATAAAACACGTGTCGCTTGAGATAGAAAAGGGCGATTTTGTCGGGATCATCGGCGTATCCGGCTCCGGCAAAAGCACATTGCTCTATCTTCTTGCCGGCTTATTGAAGCCGGACAGCGGCGAATATCTCTACGGAGATACAGACATAGCGAAAATATCCGAAAACAGAAAGGCAGATCTTCGTAATTCGGAGTTCGGATTCATACTTCAGGATTTCGGCTTGGAGGGCGATCGCACCGCGCTCGAAAACGTATGCCTGCCGCTCATATTTTCCAAGTGCAGTTGGGGCGCAATGGAGAAAAAGGGGCGCGCGGTGATGGAAAAATTAAATATTGCCGATCTCTGCAATAAAAAGGTCAGTCAGTTATCCGGCGGGCAGTGTCAGCGCGTTGCCATAGCGCGTGCGCTGGTGCACGAGCCGCGCGTGATACTGGCTGACGAACCGACAGGCGCGCTGGATTCCGAAAATAAAAAAATACTTATGCACCTGCTTTCGGAGATAAACCGCGAGAGCATCACAGTCATAATGGTCACCCATGACATTTCGATACTGTCAGAATGCAATAAAATTTACAAATTAAATGATGGCGAAATAGCTCTTGTAAATGAGACGGCAGATAATGAGATTTAGACTTTTGCAGTTATCCGTGTTGCCGCTGTCATGGTATCGGCTGCCACCACGTAATAGTCCCGGAAGTCAATTTTCCTTACAGGCACAAAATACCAAACGAAAGAGCACCCAAATGGAGTGCTCTTTCGTTTGGGAAACACCACCCGGACGGCGGCAAGCCGCCTATCGGCAGGTCCGGTCCGCTCTTTGGGTCCAATGCAAAAAAGACATCCCGTGGGATGTCTTTTTTGCATTGGAGGCGTCGCCCGGAATCGGACCGGGGAATAAAGGTTTTGCAGACCTCTGCCTTACCGCTTGGCTACGACGCCTAATAATAACGGGTACGAACTTTATTCATTCGTACCCGTGTTTGGAGCGGATTACGGGGATCGAACCCGCCACCTCGACCTTGGCAAGGTCGCGCTCTACCAAATGAGCTAAATCCGCATAGGTGGTGCCTCCGGTCGGAATTGAACCAACGACACGGGGATTTTCAGTCCCCTGCTCTACCAACTGAGCTACAGAGGCAAGCAGTATGGACTGCCTTTTACCGCTTGATCTTATCGCACGGCAGTTGGCGACCCGGATGGGGCTCGAACCCACGACCTCTAGCGTGACAGGCTAGCGCTCTAACCAACTGAGCTACCGGGCCGACGAGTGGTGGGAACAATAGGGCTCGAACCTGTGACCCTCTGCTTGTAAGGCAGATGCTCTCCCAGCTGAGCTATGCTCCCGTTGCTTGCCCGTCCTTGCCGGCGACGTTATAGATTATACCACAGTCCGAGCCTCTTGTCAATACCTTTTTTGAGTTTTTCTCAACTTTTTTTATTTTATTTTTCGCTGGCATTTCTATGGGGTCCGATCCGAATTCCGAACGCAAAATACCGATGCATTCATGACCGTGCGCCGCACATACGCAAAGCGTGCGCACATCGGTGCATCCCGGCGGGATATGTACGATAACGGCGCCGTTTTTTATTTGGCTTCATTTTATATTGACACCGACCGCGCGGCATTGTATAATATACTCAGATGAAAATCCAGACCGGACCTCAGCCCGGCGCTTATAAATAAGGAGCACATCATGAAAAACTGTCACAATTGTCACGCGCCCAATCCCGATGATACCAATTTCTGCACGAGCTGCGGAGCGGCGCTCATTCCGCCCGAACCGCCGAAAAAGCCGGTATCGAACGTCATCGCAATAGTTCTCCTAATTATTTTCTTCCCGGTCGGACTTTATCTCATGTGGGCGCGCACCCGCTGGGACCGCACCGTAAAGGTGATAGTCACCGCCGTGATCGTCGTTTTGCTCATTCTCGGCGCCGTGTACCTTCCCTCCGCGGAAACTGCAAGCTACGCACTCAGCTTTACGCAGATGCTGCGGTAAAGCGGACCGCCTGCACATCTAAATAATTTTCAGGTCGACCATTTGGGGCTGTTAAGAGCATTATGCTTTTGACAGCCCCGATTTTTATACGGCAAAGGAGTTGACAAAAATCGCCGACAGGACTATAATATACGGCAGAAAAAATCGGGAGGCGAGGAGCTGTGAGGCGGCGCGCATGCGTCATGTATCGGCGGACGGTGCTTGGACGATTTGAGCTTGCGACCTGCCGTGCACGTGCCCGCGAAAAGAGATGGGACGTCGTGGCGGAGATAGGTATCGCATTTGACGGACAAAAGGCAGCCGAAAGAAAATTGCTGAAGCTCGCACGGCATCGGGAATTCGACGTACTGATGATACCCGAGCTGGAATGCCTCGGCACGATAAAGGATATGATAAAGATCTCCGGCGTGCTGAACGACAACGGCATTGAGCTTTATAAGGTCAGATGAAAAACAAGAACGGTCGGCGGATAAACGCCGCCGTTTTGCCGTCCGGCGGGTACAATATCCTTCGGGGACTCTGAACCCCGATTTGCGCGTCCGTTTGTACAGACTCCATAGTTTCCACTA
>ULWY01100544.1_pt1 | contig 15971 bp, 19 predicted proteins | sample 1960761 | NCBI WGS metagenome assembly ULWY01 (sample SAMEA4835824, study PRJEB28245) | human gut metagenome | biome: gut microbiome; material: fecal sample | place: Denmark | collected 2008 | reverse complement strand
TTTTCAAGTTGACTAATTCTTTTAAGTAAATCAACATTATTTATACTTCTTGAAGGTGCTTCACTACTAGTACTAGCTACTTCTTGAAGTCTTCTTATCTCTTGTTTTAACTTAATATTATCATCAGTTAAATCTTTTACATCTTTTTCTAACTTTCTAATAATATTTGCATATTCCGTATAATCACGGATAACCATATCCAAAAACTTATCAACTTCTTGAGGTCGATATCCCCTGGCATCAATTTTAAATTCTTTCTCAAGTATCTCTTGAGGAGTCAAATATAATCGATCGTTATACAAAAATATCACCTACTAACAAAAAAATTATAACTTAATTTTTCGTTTTAGTCAATATCATCATCACTACTAATTTCTTCCACTTCTAAAAATGGCACATTTAATGAGCCAAAATCTACTTTTTCCATCATTACATTTATATAGTATTCTAAACGCATTTTTATCACCAGCAATATAGTATAACAACTTTAAATAATTTTCATTACTTTCGACAAAACATGTCAAAACTTTTAACTGTCTACTTTTGACAAACTTGCATAAGGCTCTACAAATCTTTTCTTAAATATGTTATAATACTTTAAAGGTGATTGCATGTTATATCCTGGAGGTACTAAAAAAACATACAAAAAAGAAGTTTCATATAAAAACCGTGGTATGGAACTCGAATATTTAATTGAACAAGCTAATATTTATTATAGAGATAATGATATAGCATACATTTATAAAAAGCCTACTCCTATCAGAGTAGTTAAAACTGATTATTCAAGTTTAGGCAAAAGAATAACAGATGCTTTTTACGAAATGCCATCAACACTAGATTTTAATGGCATCTATAAAGGAAGATACATAGAATTCGATGCTAAAGAAACAAATAATAAAACATCATTTCCTATAAGCAATGTTCATGATCACCAAATAAAACACATAAGAAACATATATAAACATGGAGGTATAGTTTTTCTAATCATCAGTATGAATAATAAATATTTTATGCTTATGGGTAAAGATTTTATTGATTATATTGATAATAATGAAAGAAAAAGTATTCCCTATGAATATATAAAAAATAATGCTATCGAAGTAAATATGACCTTAAAAGGTTTAGATTACTTATCAAAGTTAGGAGATAAAATATGAAAAAATTAAAACTTAAAAAAATTAACTTAAAAAAGAAAGATGGTAAGAAAAAAATAAATATTAAAGAAAATATGCTTTCAATTATTTTAATTGGAGGTATAGCAATTATTTCAATAATATTAGTATTTGCTTTATATATAATTATTGCTTCACCAGATTTTGATAAAGAAAAATTGTATTCTAAAGAGTCAAGTGTCCTATATTATAATGATGGAAAAACAGAACTTGCTAGACTTGGTCAATATGATAGAGTTTTAGTAAATTATGAAGAACTTCCTCAAGTTTTAATAGATGCCATCGTAGCAACAGAAGACTCAAGATTTTTTCAACATAGTGGTCTAGATGTTGCCCGTTTTGCTAAAGCAAGTGTTGGACAACTTATTGGAAATGATAAAGCAGGTGGTGCTTCTACCCTAACAATGCAAGTTGTAAAAAGAGCTTACACCTCTGGAGAATCACATGGTATAAAAGGAATTGTAAGAAAATTTACAGATATTTATATGGCTGTGTTTAAAGTAGAAAGCAACTATACAAAAGAAGAAATTATAGAGTTTTATGTAAATAGCCAATGGTTTGGTTCAACTGGTTCACTTAATAACTCTGGTTTTGCAGGAGTTGAACAAGCATGTCAAAACTTCTTTGGTAAATCAGTATCAGATATATCTCTTGCTGAAGCTTCAATTCTTGCAGGAATGTTTCAAAATCCTGGACTTTACAATCCATATACAAAACCAAATAATACCAGAAAACGTCAAAAAATAGTTTTAACCCTTATGGTAAATCATGGTTATATAACTGAAGAAGAAAAAAATGCTGTTTTAGATATTCCAATTGAAAGCTTACTAGTTAAAAAAGATAATGTTGCAAATGGTGATAGCAGAGCTGCAATTGACTATATCATTAATGAAGTTGCAAATGATACAGGTTACGACTTACGTGAAACTCCAATGAAAATTGTTACAACTATAGATAAAGATGTTCAAGATGTATTAAATAAACTAGAAAAAGGTGAAATTTACGAATTTCCAAATGAATACATGCAAGAAGGTATAGCAATTACTGATATGGAAACTGGTGGGTTATCTGCCATATCTGGTGGTAGAAATTATAGTGCCAGAGGTACAAACAGAGCTACAACTAAAAGACAACCAGGTTCAACTGCTAAAATATTATTTGACTACGGTCCTTACATTGAATATTTAAATGGTTCCCCTGCTACCCTTTTCTTAGATGAAGAAACAACTTATTCAAATGGAACACCAATTAAAAATGCTGATGGTAAATATAACGGTCTTATGACAATGCGTGATGCTCTAGCAGCTTCAAGAAATATTCCAGCACTAAGAGCTTTCCAAGCTGTTTATAAAGAAAATCCGGATTATATCAAAAACTTTGTTAAAAACTTAGGTATTGATTATGGCGGAGAATTATATGAATCTGCTGCAATCGGTGGTTTCGATGGTGTTAGTCCAGTTCAAATGTCAGCTGCTTATGCTGCTTATGGTCGTGGTGGTTACTACATTAAACCTTACTCATATACAGAAGCTACTCTTTTAGAAAATGGAAAAGTGTACAATAAAACTAGTGAAAAAGTAAAAGTTATGAGTGAAGAAACAGCATACATGATTACAGATATACTTATAACAGCTGCTCAAAGGGGTGTTGGGGGTGTTCAAGTAGGTGGCACACAAATCGCTGCTAAATCAGGTACAACAAACTTAGATAAAGCTACAACAGAAAAACTTGGAATTCCAGCATCAGCAACCAGAGATGCGTGGAACATTACCTACTCTCCAGAATATGCAATTGCTTTATGGGTTGGATACGATGTAAATAATTCAGACCATTACCTAACAGCAACAATTGGGGGAAGAGTCAGAAATGCCGTTATGAAAGCTGTTGGTTCAAGAGTTTACAGTAAAAATAAAACATTTTCTAAACCCAGTGGTATCATCGAAGTAGAAGTAGAAAAAGAAACAATTCCAACTGCTTTAGCATCAGAATATACACCTGAAGCTTTAAGAATGATAGAAATATTTAAAGAAGGAACTGAACCTACAGAAAATTCTACAAGATTTGAAAAATTGAATGCTCCTACAAATGGAACGTACACTAATAATGGTACACAAATAAAGCTTAAATGGAATGGAATAAGTACTCCAGATGCAATAAGTACCAATTACTTGCAAGAACATTTCAATAAATATTTTGATACATCTGCAAGTAAATATTATGAACAAAGAATAGCATATAATAATAATTATATTGGTTCTCTAGGATATAATATTTATGAAAAAGCTTCTGATGGAACTCTTACGTATCTTGGAAGAACAGATAGTACAAATTATACAATCACTAATCCATCCAGTGGTAATGTAACATATATTATAAAATCTGCATATTCATTATTTACAGCAAATATGAGTGATGGATTACAAATAAGTGTTAATACAGGAATAGACTCAAATATTGAAGATATTGTATCACCTGGGCAAAACGAGGATAACGATGATAACAATAATAACAACAATAATGATTATGAATTAGATTAAAAAATACTGCTTGATATTTTCAAGCAGTATTTTTCATAAGGATTTTGATAGTTGCTATAACAAATGTAACTCTTCTTTAATACCTTTTTGTAATATTTTAGAAAAATTTAGTCCTTTATCTTCTGCTAGTAACTTTAACCATTCTGGCATAGTTACAGTTGTTTTAACAGTTTTTGAAGATATTTTTCTTTCATGCTCAGCAATGTCCAATTCAACCATAGTTATAAACTCATCTTTACCTACAGAAATTTTCATATAATCATAAGTAGGTTTTGGAAGCTTTTCATATTCTGGTAGCATATTATATAAGGCATCTTGTGCCATATAATAGGCATCTTCAAATCCAGTTCCAAATGTAAAAATATCCTCGAAATCAATAAATTTAACACTATAATTCTTTCCTTCTTTTGTAAAAATTGCTGGATAAAAATATTTTTTCATATTATATAGCCTCCTTATTACACATATTTTATTATAAAAAGCAACATATGTCAACAAAAAAAAGAAATATTATTTTCTAATATTTCCTCATACATTTACATTTAAATGGACATTTATCACACAAAGGATTTTTACTTTTACAAGTATATCTTCCAAATAAAACTAATTGATGATGAACTCTACTCCATTTATTCTCTGGAAAAAATTTCATTAAATCTTTTTCTATTTCAAGTACATCATCACTTTTAGTTAACTCTAATCTTTTAGAAACTCTAGCAACATGAGTATCAACTGCAATAGCTGGCACATTATAAATATTTGATAAAACTACATTACAAGTCTTTCTACCAACTCCTGGTAAACTTTCCAAATACTTCCTATCATTTGGTACATTTCCATCATAATCATTTACTAATCTTTTAGCAATTACAGATATATATTCTGCTTTTCTTTTATAAGTTCCAACTGGATATATAATATCTTCAATATTTTTTATACTCTCTTTTGCTAAACTAAATATATCATATTTAGAAAATAATACTTTAGTTACTTCATTTACTCTTTTATCAGTTGATTGAGCAGCAAGTACAGTTGCAATAAGTAGTTCATAATCTTTATTATATATAAGTTCACAAACAGGATTAGGTACTATTTCATCTAACTTTTTTAATACTTCATTACTTTTCATTTAACCAATCAAAATTCATAACACTTGCTTCATACAAAGGAGCCTCAGGTACTTTTTCCATTGCCTTCTTTATATCAGCCGGTACTTTAATTCCTTTCCTATTCCATTCATATAATACTTTATCAACATATCTAAGAGTAAGTGCCCCATTATACACAGCTTCTTTTAATGCTGCTTCAATTAATTCTTCACTAAATCCACTTTCTATCCAAGCATTTATAATTTCAAAATCTGTATTTGATAACGTTCTACCAAATTCTTTTTCAAATATTTCATAAATATCAGTTTTAGTTTCTTCTTTTTCTTTTGTTTTATAATCACTTTTAATTTCATTATAAAAATTATCTAAAGAGACAGATTCTCTTATTTTACCAAAACCATCTTTCTCAGCTTTAACACTTATTATTCTCTTAGCCATTAATGAGCCATAAGCATTTAAAACATCTTCTTCTTTCATATTTAAAGTTTTAGCTACTACTTTTATATCAAACACTAAATCATAAGAATTATCAAAATATAAAAGAAGTAAAAATTCATTTAAAGATAAATTCAACTTTAAGGCTTCTTTAATAAATATACTTTCTGCCACTAGTTTCTTATTATCTTTAAACATATTTCTCACTTCCTTTTCTTTAAATATTCAAAAATTGCCTCTTTATTATTTTCTATATTTTTATTTAGTATTTCTTTTTCTAACTCACTATAAATAATACCTATTACTTTACCAGTTCCAAAGATATCAGATATCTCTTTACTTGTTATATTAATATCAGATTTTGATTTAATAGGTAAATTATTATACATTTTACTTATTTTTTTAGGATTAATATTAAGTATTTTACCTGCAATAGTACATACATATAATCCATAATTATAAAGTGCAAGATTATCTATTTGTCCCAAAGTAATTACCTCGGTAATTTTTATTATATTCCCTTTTTCAACATTTGTAAATGGGATATTTGCAACTTTAACTTGAGCCCACATACCAAGTAAGTCATCAACATAATTTATATGGCTATAAGATATGCCTAAACTACTGGCAATATTAGTATCTTCCATTATTTTCAAAGCCTTCATAAAATTTTTACTTAAAAGTATTTTTTCAAGTTCACTTTTAATTCTTTCTTTAGATAGAGTTTCCACTAAATAACTATACTTTTTTATTTTTTCATAAAGCTTTTTATCAATATCAAAATCTAAAACAGAAGCAAATCTAATAGCACGCATTATTCTAAGCGGGTCTTCTTCTAACTTTGTATCAATATCACCTATCATTTTTATAGTTCTATTATTTAAATCTTCACACCCATTCAAAGGGTCAATGATTTTATCATCTTTATCCATACATATAGCATTAATAGTAAAATCTCTTCTTTTTAAATCTTCTTCTAAATTATCAATGTAAATAACATTACTAGGTCTTCGATTTACATAGTTCAAATCTTTTCTAAATGTTGTTATATCTATATTATAGTTATCAAATTTTATATTTACACTTCCATAATTACTTTTACTACTATTAAAGATATTATGAATATCTTTAGGCAAGGCATCTGTGGCAATATCAACATCATATGAGGTTATGCCAAGTAAGTAATCACGAACAAAGCCACCTACTAAATATGCCTGGTAGCCTTCATTTTCTAAAGTTTCAAGTATTTTCTTAATATTTTTTTCCATTTAAATTCCCTATTTAATTATATCAAAGTTTATAGAAAAAAACATCCTTTTTAGAGTTGTTTTACATATATTTTAAGTAAATATGAAATAACATTTTAAAATAGTAATATATACGATTTTCTTAACATATATTTAAGTAGCTTTAGATGGAGGAATATTATGATAAACAAACAAAATTTGTGGTTCGTTACTTTATTTTCCTTGATACTAGTTCTTGGAATATATTATGTAACAATGGGTGATGAGAGCTTAAGTGTACTGGCCGGAGAAAATAACATAAGTAAAGAAGTTAGTGTTAAAGAATCTGATGTTATTGTAGCACTTCAAGTAGACAGAGATGAAGCAGTTTTAAAAGAAATGAATGAATATCAAAGTATATTATTAGATGATACTGCAACTATTGAAGAAAAAAATGATGCTTACAATGCTCTACAAGCATTAAGTAATTCTAAAAGTGAATGTGAAAAAATTAAGAAGCTAATAACTGAAAAATTCAAATTTGACAATTTTGTCAAAATAGATGGTGATGCTATTAGTATTACAATCGCAGCTAAAGACCATAACAAAGAAATAGCCAATAACATTATCAGAGAAGTTCAAAGCCTATACGATAAACAAAAATATATTACAGTTAAATTTGAATAATATCCTATACATTTTCTAAAATACTTCATACAATACTATGAAGTATTTTAATTTTAAGGAGAATATTTATGAAAAAAAAGATACTAACTGACCGTGAACAAGAAGTATTTGAATTACTCATTAAAAATAAAACAACTACGGAAATAGCAAAAGAACTTTATATCAGTGAAAAAACTGTTCGAAATCATGTTTCTAATGCCATTCAAAAACTTGGTGTTAAAGGTCGTGCTCAAGCCATCATTGAACTTATAAAACTCGGAGAATTATCAATTTAAATAAAGACTTCGGTCTTTTTTTTATTCTATAAAATATAATTAATTAGGTGTTTTAAAATGATAAAAAAATCTTCAATAAGACGTATTTGTGTAGCTACTCTTACCCTATTTATTTTACTTATAATTTATTTTTTTCCAAGTAACGATACAGTTATCAAAGAACATTTAAGTTATATAACTAAGGATGAAATGCCTATATTTTTAGTAGATAATTCAGATTATGTTGCTAGAACCAGTATTGTTAAAAATAGTAGTGAAACTATAGAACAAATAAAAGAAATAATCGAAGCATTAACTAAAAATACTAAAAAATCTAGTTATATCAGAGATGGTTTTAAGCCAATTATACCAGAAGGTACTAAAATACTAGATTTAAAACTTGAAGAAAATATTTTAACAATAAATTTTAGTAAAGAATTATTAAATGTCGTACATTGTGATGAACAAAAAATGATCGAAGCAATAATATACTCTTTAACAGAAATAAAAGATATTAAAAAGATAAAAATATTAGTTGAAGGAAAACCATTAACAAATTTACCAAACTCAAATAAAAAATTACCAGAATATCTAGATAAATCATATGGCATTAATAAAATATACAATATAGATTCTATTAAAGAAACAACCAAAACCACGATATATTATTTAAGTAAGAACAAAGATTACTATTACTATGTGCCAGTTACTAAAGTCAGTAATGAAAAAACAGAACGAGTTGAAATAATCATTAAAGAACTTAAAAGTACTCCGATATATCACACAAATTTAATAAGTTATTTAGCAGCTTCAGCAAATATGACAAATTATGAGTTACTTGAAAGCACAATAAGTTTATCTTTTAATAATTATTTAATAGCTAATATGAAAGAAGAAGATATTTTAGAAGAAGTAAAATATTCGATTGCTTTATCTATCCGAGATACTTATGGCATTAATGAAGTAATTTTTAACATCCCAGACACAGAAAATACAAAAATTAGTATATAATACCAAAATTTTCAAAAAAAGACTTGCCATAAGTCTTTTTTTATACTATAATTAGATTACCAACTGAAAGGAATGTCCTGGTAGCTCAGCTGGATAGAGCAATCGCCTTCTAAGCGATCGGTCGTGAGTTCGAATCTCGCCCAGGACACCATATATTGTAAGTAAAGACTAAGAAATGTTAATATTTCTTAGTCTTTTTATTTATGAAAAATACCACAACATTTCTTATATTATTATTAAATTTAGAAATTTTCGGCACCACTTTCGGCACCACTATTTGTATAGTTGATTAATCATATTTTTTATAAAATGATGCAACAAAAAAAGAGATTATTTCTCTTTAATTTTATTTTTAAACTTTCTTATTAATCTACAAATACCAGTTTCATTTGGCAAAGCTAATTCAAGTTTACGAACCTTAAAATATTGAATCTTAGAAAGTGAATACAATTTATTACCTAGTAGTTCAAACCTAATAGAATCTTTTTCATAACAATCATCATTTTGACTCAAATCACTATATTTATTTCTTATTTTTACCATTTCATCTTTAGTATCATCATAAAGATTTTCCAATTCTTCAGTGGATAAATTTTTCACTTCATCATAATCTACTATCCAATCTAATCTCTTGAAAAACTCAACTTGATCTGTTTCTTCAAATTCCACATAATCTTCCATATTATCTTGAACTATAATAACTGGACCATTTCCATAAAATTTTTCTAAAACTGATGTTGGCATTAACTCACCAGATCGAAGAATTAAAATCAAATCTTCATTTTGAACATATACTTTTCCATTTTTAAATACTTTCATTTTTTCTCCTTAAATAAATATAAACATATACTACTATAAATATTCAAAAAAATCAAGAAAAAAACTAGGCATCTACCTAGTAATTAACAAGCTTTATTATCTTTACAAACATTATCATTCTTAATTGCATTAATAAGTTCTTTATATACATCTTTAAGTTCTTCTTTTTGTTTATCTGTTAAAGCTTTATAAGGATCTTTTTGACTTTCTACAGTTGCAACATGAAAACCTTTAACTTTTCCACCAGACATTGATACTACAGTTGGAGCATATAATCTTTTAACACCAGTATCATACATATTTCCAGCTTCATCTTTAACATAAAATTTATCTAATTTTTTATCAAGTATTTTAAGTATATTATAATATGCATCAGTACCTTTTTTAGTTTGTTCAGGTTCAATACTTCCAGAAAACTTATAAGTATCACGAATATCTAAAATATCAACATAATAAATCTTATCAACATTTAATTCTTTCGCAGCATCAAGTAATACTGGCACAGCATTTCTACACCAAGGGCAAGTTGCAAAACCAAAATAAATTATTGCATCTTCATTTTTCATGATTTCCACTATTTCTTGACCTGTCTTATATACTATTGGATTTTCTTCATCAATAAAAATTTCCATATATTGTTTTACATTATTTTCATTTACTACTTCATTTAAACTTTCATATTCTTTTTTAAATTTAAGGGCATCTGTTAATTTTTCTTCTTTATGAGTTGCAATAGCATACACACATAAACCAATTACTAATACTGTGCACACTAGTATTATACCTAAATATATTTTATTACTTTTTTCCATATCTTTATCACTTCCATTAAAATAATATCATAATTGAAAAACTAGTGCAATAAAATTTTGCCTAGTTTTTCATAAAACAGTCATTTTCATGTGAATTAATTAGACCAATTGCTTGTAAATACGAGTAAATAATAACTGAGCCCACAAACTTCATACCACGTTTTTTTAAATCACTTGAAATATTATCAGATATACTTGATGTAGTTTTGCTTACCTCATATATTGGATACTCTTTAAAATATTTAAGCAAATAGTTCTTAAAGCCATTATATTCTAAGGAAATACTTTTGAATATTTTAGCATTATTTATACTAGCTTTTATTTTTAATTTATTTCTAATTATATCTTTATTATTTATAAGTTCATTTATTTTTATATCATCATATTTAATGACTTTTTCAATCTCAAAATTATCATATGCTTTTCTAAAAGCATCTCTTTTATTTAGAACACATTCCCAGGAAAGTCCTGCTTGAAAGCTTTCTAAAATAAGCATTTCAAATAAATAATGTTCATCTAAGTTTAGTACACCCCATTCTTCATCATGATACTTAACATACACAGGATTATCTAAATTACACCATTTACATCTCATGATACCATTTTCTTTCTAGATGCAATATTATTTAGAATAATAAATATAATAGCAAACACGATTAAAATTAACATATTAATCCATATTGGTTTTAAATTAGTAAACGATAAGACTTCAAGTTCTGCTAAAAAATCATTTGTATTTATATACCAATATGCTGGTAATAAATGTGCTATTTTTATGACACTTTCAGGAAGCCACATAGTAGGTATAAAAGCTCCGCATAAAAATGCTTGTGATAATGCAACTACATTAACAATACCTGATACTGCTTCTTTACTCTTAACTAAAGTACTAATAAATAGTGCCATACATAAAGCAACAAATGAGAATATAAATGTATTTAGGATATATAATAAACCTCTTTCTGAAAATGTTAAAGAGCCAAATATAATAAAAGCTAAAATAGTGTATAAAATAACTACAAAAAGAGAATATAAACTACTTGCTATTAAAATATATTTATTATGTTTTTTATAATCCATACTACTTACAATAATTCTCTTTCTAGTATTTTCCTTATTAAAGCTAGATAAAACTAAACATATAATAAAGAGAATAACAGCAATTAAAGTATAACTTGCAAAATTATAATATCTTGATAATCTTGTTAATTCTGTAGTATTTATTTTAGTAGTAAGTTCTACTTTACTGTTTTCATCTAATGCACTATTTACTTTACTTAATAAAGTAGTTTTATCACTATATTCTTTACTTAATACTTTGATAGTTTTAATATATCTAGTTAAAAGCATTTCTGCTAAATTTGATGTATAATCCCCACTAGATTTAATTTCTATATTACCATTTCCACCATTTAAAATACTTTCTTCATAACCATCAGGAATATATATTACATAACTTGCATCTCGATAAAATATAGCATCATCTATAGCCCTTTCAGTATTTTTTACATCTATAATATTAGTATTTTCTTTAAAATAATTAACTAAATCATTAGAAAGAGTCGTATTATCATTATTTACTATTATTATATCTGGTTTACTTTCTTTAAAAGTACTTGTTACATCATTACTACTCATGTTTATTGTGCCAAATATTACAAGCATTATAGTAAATCCAATAATAGTACCTCTATATCTTTTTACCACTTTCCAAAATGTCTTAAATACTGTCATATTTTTGCCTCCTTAAACTGATACTTGATGCAAGTAACATTATAAGTGAAAATATAAGTAAACTTAAAATATTAAAAATATATCTACTTTCAAATCCATAATAATATAGAGCATAGAAGCCATCTGTAATCATTGCAGCTGGATTTATCATGTTTAAGATAGGTATATTTTTATCAATTACATATTTCATAGTAATACCCATCATACCTGATAAGAATGATAAAAACATTGTAACACCAATTAAAATACCACTTTTAGCATTTTCATTAGTTTTTAAAATAGTACCAATAACACATCCAAGTGATAATCCTGCAATTGAACCCACAACAGCAAGTAAGGAAATTAACCAAATATTAGAATTATAATCAATCTTTAAAATAAAGATTGTATAGACAAAAAGTAAAATTAAACCAGTTATTTGCACCACTAAACTTGCAAGTAAACCACTAAGTAAAAGTGTACTTTTAGGTATCGGAGCTGTACTATTTCTCTTACCTACACTACTCATATTTGGCATATTTTTATTAATAATATACATTGATATAGCACCACCATATAAAGCAGCCATAGCAATTAAAGTATAATATTCAATCATAGTATAACTTAAATTACTTCTAGATATATTTTTAAACTCTATTGTTTCATTTAATTTTTCCATTACATTACTAATTACCATTTGATAATCTAAATTACCTTTATTTATTTTCTCATTTAGAGTATTTTCAATTATTTTCTTATTACTATTTACTTCATCTACAAAAAACTTAAGTATAGTTTCATATATTCCATTATCATTTATAGTTATATTTACATCACTATTATTAAATTCTAAGTAACCAGTTATTTTTTTATTTTCTAAAAGTTTACTTGCATCTTCCCTATTTACCATTTTTACATTAAATAACTTATTATCACCATCTTTACTGGCTTCACTAATGGCTTCTTTAAATATAGTGTTATTTTCATAATCAGGACTATCAACAACAGCAATATCAAAGGCATGAAAAGCTTCATTATTTTCAATATCATTAAATGCCATACGAAAAAATGTACCTAAAAGAATTGGAAAAATAAAAGTCCAGAATATCAAAGATTTATTTCTAAAAAGTACTTTTAAAGAATATTTAAAATTATGAATAAACATTAATCTCTCAAATCCTTTCCAGTAAGCTCTAAGAACACATCATTAAGTGTTGGCCTTTCACTAAAAATCTTAGAATAAGTAACTTTTTTAGAATGTAAAAAGTCGATTAATTCACCAAGATTATCTTTCCCTTTTTTATAAGTAATTACTAAAGTATTTCCACTTTCTATAACACTATCAACAGTTTTAAATGTTTTTATTTCATCTACTACTTTAGGACTTATTTTCTTTACTTCTAAAGTTATTTTTTCTTCTAGTTTAGCAAGTGATTTTAATTCATCAGTTGTGCCTTCTGCTAAAATTTTACCTTTATCAAGAATAATAATTCTGTCACAAATCATTTCTACTTCTTCCATATAATGGGTTGTATAAACAATCGTAGCTCCTTCATCGCGTAATTTTTTAATACCATCTAAGATATTATTTCTACTTTGAGGGTCTACCGCAACAGTTGGTTCGTCTAAAAATATTAATTTAGGTTTATGAGCTATACCACAAGCAATATTAAGTCTTCTAAGTAAGCCACCAGATAATTGTTTTGTATAAAACTTAGTAAACTCTTTTAAACCAACAAGATTTATGGCATCTTCTACATAAGACTTTCTTAAAAGTTTATCACTTACATATAAACCACAAAAATAATCTATATTTTCATAAACAGTAAGTTCTTCAAAAACTGCTACTTCTTGAAATATTACTCCAATATTTCTTTTAATATCATAAGCATCTGGCCTCATTTCTTTGCCAAATATCTTAATTGTACCTTTTTCAAACTCTAGCAAATTAAGTATAGAATTAATCGTCGTAGATTTACCACTTCCATTTGGTCCAAGCAATCCTAGTATTTCTCCTTCATAAACATCAAAAGACAAATCATCTATTGCTTTTAAATTCTTATAACTTTTACTTAAATTCTTTACTTCAATTATTTTTTTCATCATTTATTCTCCTTACATATATTTCTTTATTTTTTAAACTAATTTTACTTACTTCATAACCATATTTTATAAGCTCTTTTTTACTATTTAAAAATGAATGGCCTATTTCAAATCCTAGAATATTTTTAATTTTTTCAAAACCTAGAACTATATCTTCCTTACCTGAAGATGCTATATATTCCTACAGTTTACTATATTTCATTTTTATCCTCCAAAAGTACTAAAGCTTTAAACTCACTTGATAAAAGTTCACTTATTTCATCATCAGTTAAATTAACAGCTTTACACGCAATTAAAGTAGCAAGTCCATGCGTAAATAACCACATCTTAACATGAAATGATTTTAAATTATCTCCAGTTAAACTAGTACTTATATTTATATATTTTTCTACTTCATCAAAATTACCATCCGCAGCATCAATAAATTCACTTATTGAAAGATTAGTTTTACTCATAAATAACACTTTAAATATATTATTTTCTTCCTTAGCAAACTTTATATAATTGATACCTGTTTGTTTATACTTTGGCATTTCATCATTCATATTGTTTGTTATAAAATCATAAAAATACTTTATCATTTTCTTATTTAATTCATTTAATAACTCTTCACTATTTTCAAACTGATAATATATTGGTCTTATAGAACAATTTAACTTTTTAGCTATTTCTCTATTACTTACCTTTTCTATACCATCATTTCTAACTATTTCAAGTGCTGCTCTAAGTATATCATCTTTACTTATCTTTATTTGTTTTGGCAACTTATCACCTTCTTATAACTAAATTGTATCATGTGATACATTATTTGTAAAGAAAAAGATGTTAAAACATTTTTTCAACATCTTTAGGTACTTTATCATCCACGATTTTACTTATTATTTTTTTCTTTTGTTCATCTGTTACCTTTTTACCTGTCATTTTACTTAAAGTATCAATTACTTCCGTTAAAGTTTTTTCATCCTTCATATTTCCTTTTTGTAGTTTTTCTGCTAGACTAATAATAGTATTTTTATCTACTTTAGTCTTCTTTTCCACTTTTTTAAAAAATTCATCCCCAAATTTCATAAAAGAGCCTCCCTAAAGTAATATATGCCTAATTTGACAAATGTGCCCACTTAGTATATAATACTTACCAACAAATGGGGGTTTGTTATGATAACTTTTGATGATATAAAGGCTGTTTATAGTAGTACTAGTGATAGTGAAATTAATAAAACTTATACAGAAAGACAAAAAGAAAACAGTAGATTAAATAATGAAATAGCTAAAGAAGTATTCTTTGAATTTCCAAGTGAAATTATATCTATGCCAAGTATTATGTCTGATAGTGAAAAAGTAAGTTATTTAATATCATTATTTCTAAATAGTGGTAATAAAAGGCTAATTAAAATTGTATTAGAAATACTAAAAAAATATAATTATAATACTAGTTCTGAATTACTTAAAACAATGCAAAGAACAGATTATTATTTTAATGGAGATATAAATTTCATAACATATTCCAAATTTATTTATGGAGCTATCTCAATAAAAAACATTGAAGGAGCTTCACTTCAAAAAGTAAGTTTAAAATCAAGTTATGGAAATATTAATCTTTATCCACTTGATGCATGCTTTAATATGGGAAAAATAAATGCAGAAAAAAGAAGAGGTTTTTGTCATAATCTAACTAGTGATATTCTCGCTTTTAATCCAGATTTATATGGGGCCTATTACTACATTCCATTTGAATTTAAAGGTTATATGGAACATTCAGTATTACTTGATTTAAATCATGGTTTAGTACTAGATTTTGCCAATAATATTGTTTTACCATTAAAAACATGGGAAAAATTCTATAATAAACCATCAATATTAATAAGCGGTAAAGAATTCAGTGAACTTAGTAAAAGATGTAATGATGAATTAGGATTATATTTAACTACTTGCACATTAGATAGTGTAAGAAGAATTAGAAAGAAATAACCAGATAGAAAACATTCTGTCTGGTTATTTATAATTTAGTTTATTCTAATTGGATCTGATTGTGTTCCTGAACCGCTAGCATAAGTTATGGAAGACTCAAGATTGAAGGACGGCCGCACCGCATA
>ULWY01071642.1_pt1 | contig 16029 bp, 13 predicted proteins | sample 1960761 | NCBI WGS metagenome assembly ULWY01 (sample SAMEA4835824, study PRJEB28245) | human gut metagenome | biome: gut microbiome; material: fecal sample | place: Denmark | collected 2008 | reverse complement strand
TATGTAGCCTCAGCAGAAGAAGCAACTTCAACAACTTCTCCAAACATCTTGGCTTCCTTCATTGCCTTCTTTGCCCACACACCAGTGTTGAGATATGCGGCCTTCTTCTCCAGGAAATTATATGGGACCATACAGAACTCGAGACTTGCTCCACCGCCGAGGAACAATACCGAATAACCTTCAGGTATATCCAAAAGCTCTTTGAACAGAGCTACTGCTTCGTCTACTACGGGCTGGAAATCCTTTGCTCTGTGGCTGATTTCCATCAATGACAAGCCTGAACCGTTGAAATCCAGACATGCGGCAGCAGTGGCCTCGATGACTTCACGAGGAAGAATTGACGGTCCTGCATTGAAATTGTACTTTTTCATGACTAATTTATTTTATTTCCATGTTTGTAATGCAAATGTATATAAATATATTTTCCGAAACAACAATAAAACTGGAAAATGACACGCCACCTGACAATTTGTTGTCATTTTAACGTTACACACCCATAATTTGTTATAAATCGCAACTTCAAGATTACATTTACTTACACTTACAAAGAATATATGCGACATAAATTCATATTTATAACAGACCACCCGTTCCGTTTCTACTCGTCCCCACCCTCCTACAGCTATCAGCATTCAAGCTACAGGACCTGCAGCACAACAATGACGCACACGCATCAGCTGCAGCGCGCACGACTTAACATAAAATAAACTTAGCCAATAAGAATTACCATAATATAATTAATACCTATATTTGTAGTCATTATGACAAATACAGACGAAAATTCAACAGTTTACAGCCGCGACGTACTCGAATTCGTGACTGTTGCAGTGCAATACTGCGCATATCTGGAAACATTGGACACCAAAACCCGCCAGGAGTTTGTCGGAACACTTCTCAAACTTCTTCCGCTGCTTTATCTCAAAGCATCATTGCTCAACGACAACGGCATCAACAATGATGAGGATATGTGGGCAGAAGAGCTCGAACAATTCGTTACGGAAGAAAACTACGAAATCATCAGAAACAACATTGCATACATAATGGGCGAACAGGACGATTACCTCGACGTCTTCGTCGAAGACATGAAATACAGCGACCGCCCAATCCTGCGTACTGTCAGCGAAGAGCTGGCCGACATTTACCAGGACATCAAGAATTTTGCTTACGCCTACAAAATCGGGACAGACGAAACCATGCAGGCGGCACTTTCGGCATGCAACGAAAACTTCAAGACATACTGGGGACAGAAACTTGTAAACGTCATGCGTGCACTCCACGATGTCAAATACAATCCGAACAACGAAGCGGAAGATGACGGCTATTGCTGCGACGATGATGACGACTGTTGTTCTCACCACGAAGACCACTGTTCCCACCACGGTGAAGGCGAATGTACATGCGGCCATCACCACCACTAAAAATCAAGACAAACGAAATGACCGTAATAAAAGAAAAATTCGACAAGAAGGATATAAACGCTCTGCCGAGAGAGACGTTCAACGGAAGGATTATAACCATTCTGACTGAAAACGACGCACAGAAGGCTGTCGACTACCTGCTCACACAGAGCATGCTGGGAGTAGACACCGAGACACGTCCTTCATTCAGAAAAGGTACGGTCCATCAGGTTGCACTGCTGCAGGTTTCAACACACGACACCTGCTTTCTCTTCCGACTGAACCGCACCGGCATAACCGATTCCATCAAGCGCCTGCTGGAAGACGAAAAGACTGCCAAAGTTGGACTTTCGCTCCACGACGACATTGCTCTCCTGCGCAAGAGAAGAGAATTCACGCCGGGCAATTTCATCGAAATACAGAACGAAATCAAGAACATCGGCATCAGCGACATGAGCCTGCAGAAAATATATGCCAACATCTTCCACAAGAAGATATCAAAGGGACAGCAGCTCACGAACTGGGAAGCCGACATCCTCACCGATGCACAGAAGCTATACGCCGCAACCGACGCATGGGCATGCATCATGATTCACGACGAGCTGAAAAGACTTGTGGAAACCGGGAACTACGAATTCATTCCGGCCGCACCGGCCGAAGCTCCCAAGGCAGAAAGCTGAACAACAGAACAGGTAAAGAAACAGAACCATACATATTTTTGATATATGCTTAAAAAGATATTTCTAAAGAAAGGTAAGGAAGAATCGCTCAAGCGCTTTCATCCGTGGGTGTTCTCAGGAGCAATCCATCACTTCGACCAGGAGCCAGAAGAAGGCGAGGTCGTTGAAGTATGCACCCTTGAAGGCGGCCACATAGCCTACGGCCACTACCAGATAGGAAGCATCATGGTGAGAGTACTCACATTCGGCGATGAGGAAATCGACACCCGATTCTACGAGGACAGACTCGCAACAGCCTTCAACGTGAGGAAATGCATCGGCGTGGCCGAAAGCGAATCGAACGACACATACAGACTCGTACACGGCGAGGGCGACAACCTCCCGGGACTCGTCATAGATGTCTACGGCAAGACAGCCGTCATGCAGGCACACTCCGTAGGAATGCACATGGACAGGATGAAGATTGCCGAGGCGCTCAAGAATGTCATGGAAGGACGCATAGAAAACATATTCTACAAGTCTGAGACCACTCTTCCGTTCAAGGCCGGACTGGGACAGGAAAACGGATTCCTGCTCGGAGGAAGCAAGGACGACGTAGCATCCGAAAACGGACTCAAGTTCCACGTCGACTGGCTCAAGGGACAGAAGACGGGATTCTTCGTCGACCAGCGCGACAACAGAAGCCTGCTTGAGAAATATGCCAAGGGACGCAGCGTGCTCAACATGTTCTGCTACACCGGAGGATTCTCCTTCTACGCCATGCGCGGAGGCGCCAAGCTCGTACACTCAGTAGACAGTTCGCAGAAGGCCATCGACCTGACAAACGCCAACGTGGAGCTCAACTTCCCTGGCGATGCACGCCACACCGCCTACGCCGAAGATGCATTCAAGTTCCTCGACCGCATGGGCGACCAGTACGACCTCATCATCCTCGACCCTCCTGCATTTGCCAAGCACAAGGATGCACTGCGCAATGCACTCAAGGGCTATTCACGCCTCAACCAGAAAGCGCTCGAGAAAATACAGCCGGGCGGAATCCTCTTCACATTCAGCTGTTCACAGGTAGTTACAAAGGACAACTTCCGCACTGCCGTATTCACAGCTGCCGTACAGGCAAAGCGCAAAGTGAGAATACTCCACCAGCTCCACCAGCCTGCCGACCACCCTATCAACATCTACCATCCAGAGGGCGAATATCTGAAAGGACTGGTTCTCTACGTTGAATAATTAGACAAAACATATTTACCGCACAACGGAAAAAAACAAACACCTCGGTGACAGCGATACAATTCGCACACCGAGGCGTTTTTCATACATTCACCGAACAAGAGAGAATTCGCAAACAACCGAAACGGTCCCAAACATTTCTATTCTTGCCGATTAAACTTTATAGCTTCCAGATGGGCCACAGATCATTTATTGATTGACAAATAATCTTCCACCAGCCATCCGCACTTGCTGACAGTCACACGATAGTAACGGCCGGTCATAATGCGGAAATCAGTAGTATAATAAGGTTTGAAAGCTTTGGCAGGTATACGCTCAACGAAGCTCTTCAGATTCTGGAACAGTTCAGCAGTCTCCTTGTCAGGATTTCCCGGCTCCAGCAATTCCAGTGTGTAAGGAGTATTTCTATTCTTTGACGACTTATACATTGGACGTTCGTACAACAAAACAGAGAAAGTCCTTTCGGCCTTTCCGAGATTTGCAGAAGACTGCATTCCATGAAGCACACCAAGAAGTTTGGCACCAGCGTCCACACTTGTGTACCAGTCACCGTCCATCACTCTTTTCGTAAGATTTGCATACGAGAAAAAGTCCGGTTCGCTATTTGGAGAATACCCCAGTCTTACAACGAGCTTGCCTTCATTGTAAAGATCCCAATTGATGCGAGGCGAGACAGCGAAGCCCATATACCAGCGCGGTTCTCCAAGCTTGAGCACTTCACCGTCAAGCCATTTCTGGCTCGTATCGCTGTTCAGCTTCTCCAGGAGTTTCGTCTGCGGAACACCGTTCTTGTCTCTGAGTTCCAGAAGTTTGTAGCGTCCAACCCAGCTCCACACTCCACGACATTCGCTTACCTTTTTCTGAGAATTGTTTTTAAGAGGTGATATAAGCATCACGTTCTTCCCGTATCCACCTATATATACTACTGAATCGAATCCTTCATAAGGAGATTTATCAAATCGAACATCCTTATTTTTCAAGAAGGCATCCTTCATTTCCTTTACGCTGACAGAGTCTTTGAAATGATTGCGATGCAATGATGTCAAGTCACACGAAGAACGCATCTGGTAATCATTCCATTTCTCACCAAGGTAATCGAACGATATCTGGCCCTGCACTTTCGACATAGGGAGCAAAGCCAATAAGAGAACTAAATGTTTAAAATTTCTTTTCATAAGTGATAGATTTAATAGATTTTGAATTATCGTGAAAAGTTAACTGAGCTAAATAATAAAAGACTCACGCTTAAGAATTGTGCATATCGCCATCTTTCGGCCAGACGATATGCTTGTTCAGACGAATGTCAGTTTCTCATGTCCCGACACACCCATTTTTCCGTTACTTGCACGTATGAGCACCCCGCCAGTCATACATGCAAATGCTTGCAGTAGAACCTTCCCGCAACCATCAATACAACTATTGCTGTTTTTCATAATGTAGATGTATTACTTATTTACAAAAATAATAAAACTCTTTAACATTGTTACAGACAACTTCTGTTTTAACATTTCACTTTCTATTGGAAGCTTTTTGTTGAAATTTCAGCAGTCCGTATGTGCCTTATTTCACGACCGCCGAATCAGTACCTCCTACAAAAGAGCCAGAGCAAATATCTGACAGTCTGCACCATCTTGAACCAAACCATACTCCGTATGCCTCGGTATGTTCATATCATCAGCCCCATAAACATGTGACAATAATTGCACGATACCACAAATGCAACATCTTCCATTTTTTTCGATATACAAAATTAAATATTAATTTTTACCCCCCCCTGATTTTACATTTTTTAACTTGCAAGTATTCTATTAATCAAAAAAAGCAACCCACGACTGCAGTTACAGCCGAGGATACAAGAATAAATTTATAAAAAGAAACTGTTACATTCAAGAAACATGCACTCTCTACAAAACTATCGCAAGATTATAGGATTTGCATCATCTTTAGTGAATACGCGTATAATAGAGAATTTCATTTTATCTTTAAACACATCAAAATCGGAGCTTTGCAGAATTTCGCACCTGTCAATAAAATTTTTATCGAGTTTATATGATTCGACATCATTTGTTACAAAGAATTTATTTATCATATATACAATATCACCAGATGCATTTGGGAAATACTGCTTGCGTATATCATCCAAAGTAACAAATTCTATCTGCTTGCTACATTTCACAACGATTTTTCCTTTGTACGTTACTCCATTAATAACCAAAGGTTCTGTAAGATCTACTTTTGAGACATACTCAAATCCAGAATCTTGTTTAAGGCTAAAGCCTATAAAACTTTTAACAAATGTGTCATTGATGTAGGCTGCGGATGTTGAATGGTTAAAGTCGTAATCTGATGTATATTTCTGACCATACATCATTCCACAACATAAAGACATAAAAAACAAAAGAAAAATCTTTCTCATAATAACTAATAGTTTTAAATTAAACAATAATATTTTAAGATGCATATTTGTAAACACATTAAAGTTAACAATAACGTTCCGCAATCATCGTATATTCATGTTCAACATTTGTTTGTGGCGCAATACTATAAAGTATAAATGCCACAAAAGCATTGCCTCACACTTTCCGACTTTATCAACTCATTGCAATATTAATAAATACTGTTTTTATAATTGCAATCACGATTACATAAGAAAAAGCATATAAAACTAATATTCAATAACTTACATAAAGCAAATTACTTAAAATGTAATCAGGAAAGCTAAGAAAATGGCAGTTTCATACGCAGTTTTCAATAAAAGATGAACAAGCAAAACAAAAATTACGAGCGCTCACGGTTGAAATTACGAGGGCTCGTAAGAAACATTGCGGGCGCTCAAAAAAGATTTTTCACAGTACCAGAAGTGCGCGCAGGTATGAAAGAAGCACAAGAAGCAGTGGATATAAACCCTTATCTGAAACTCAAAAAACTTGCGACCCGTTTCTACGACTCAAAAAATTGCATACTTTTGCAGACAAATATTGCTGATATGGAAAAACTAAAATACCTTCTACTGCTAATACTTGCAACAACAATCTATTCTTGCTCAAACAATGAAACACAAGACAAACTTAATGATATAAGTACCTACGTTTGCTCCAATCCAGACAGTGCAAGGAAAGAATTGGAAGGAATAAACAAATCTGAACTTACCACTGAACAACTTCGAGCACATCATGCACTTCTTTCATGCGAAAGTGAATATCTTACAAAATGTACTGTAGACGACTCTACGCTAAATGTTGCATCTAAATACTTCATTGATGGCAAAAATGGAACTACATCCCAACAGATGGAAGCAGAACTTTTGTACATATACAAAGAAATATACAATAAACCAGCTGAAGCATTAGAAAAACTTCTTAATATGGAAAAAAATATAGACGACCTATCTTCTCCATATTTTAAAGCAATCGTTGAATGTTTTATAATGATTATATATTACAACAATAATGAATTTCAAAGAATATTACCACATGCATATAAAGAACTTGACTATATTAACAAGACACATGATATAAACAGAATCATAACAAGTAAAAATCATATAGGTATCGCATATAAAAACCTTAATGTACTAGATTCCGCATATCTCTATTTTTCATCATACAATGATTATGAAAACCTTTTAGATTCTACAACATTATCAATGGCATACCATAATTTAGCATCTTTACTCGACAAAATTGATACATCAAATAATACAAAAATAAAAGAAGCATTAATAAATTCATTAAAATACAATAAAAATATTTACGAAAAATCCAGAACATACATGAAAATGGCAAGCTATTACTATGAAATAGGTGAAAAACAAACGGCTGACAGTTTCACAAATATTTTTTATAGAAGCGTAAGAAAGAATGATTTTGGTGCATTATACAGAATGTCACAAACAATAAATACGTATTATGAAAAAACAGGCAATATAGATTCGGCAAATAAATACAAGGGAGAAATGCTGAAATACCGCATAATGCGAGATTCTGCAATAAGAGCCAGTCGTGTTACAGAAATAACACACCAGAGCGAGATTGACAATATAGAACAACAGTCGCAGGAAAAGACTGCAACTGTTGCCGTTGCCTCTACTGTCGTAGTTGTCGGACTCGCAGCCATGCTGTTTTTATATAGAAGAAAGAAAGTGAAGCTGGGACTTGATTATGCCGACAACGTAAGAAAACTGGAGGGCACATTGGCTGAACTGGAGGAAGCAAGACTGGCCCTGCGCAATGCTCAAGAGAAACAGCTCACGGCCGAGGCTGAAATGGAAGCATCGAAAGAGGTTGAACAGCTGAAGCAGGAAGTGAAAAAAGCATCAGAGAATTCCAAAAAGCTGAAAGATGCCACAGAACAGCACTGCATAAAGATTCTGACAACTATTTTCAAGAACGGAGGCAGGGACTTCAAGGCAATGGAGGTACTGACGGAAGGAATGTATCCTGCCATGAACGATGCCTACAGGACGATGAAAGGCGGACGCAGATTTCTTGACTCACTCACGGAAGAATGCAATGCTCTCAGCAACCGCGACATATTCGTATGCATACTCTATCACGAAGGCGTCACGGACGGGAACGTCATATCAGGCATACTGCACACGACCGTCAAAACTTTCAGAACCATGAAAAGCCGTCTGAAGAAAAAGCTGGAAGATGCTCAGGAATGCGAGGTTGCAAGGGAAATTGTCAGGAAAATGTCAGACAAATTTTAGGTGAATTACAATCCCACAAATATATTTTTGCGGGATGAAACCGACATTTTTACAAATCAGATTACACAAATTGTGTACAGCACTCCGACTACATGCAATAGCCATGATTGGAGCATGCAAAAGAAAAAACGGATATGTGAAGAACGCATACGAAAAGAATGTATGCGAACTGAATGAAGTGCGCTCCGAACTGAAAAAAGTTGAAGCAAGAGGAAAAGAGGCTAAAAGAATTTGGGCTACGGAAAAACTGAAAATGAAGCAGGAAATCAAAAGACTTTCTGAGGAGTCGGAAAGACTGAACGAAACAGTGAAACTGAACTGCACAAGAATAATGGATGCATTGTTCACTGACGGAGGCAGAAGTGTTGCTGTACATGGAATCGTTACAGACGAGATGCTTCCGACTATTAACGCGACCTACCGAAAAAGAAAAGGCAAAGGGGAATGGATTGCGGAACTGGAAAAGCATTGCGAAGGAATTAAAGAACGCGAACTGTTTGTGTGCATACTATATCATGAGAATGTAACAGACGATAAAGCCATCGCCAGCATACTGCATACTACAGTGGGAACTTTCAGAACCATGAAAAGCCGTCTGAAGAAAAAGCTGGAAGATGCTCAGGAATGCGAGACGGCAAAGGAAATTGTCAGGAAAATGTCAGACAAATTTTAAATAAGCATGGCATGACGCATACAAAAAGAACAAAATTTACTACTCATTTCAACGCCCCCAAAATTGCATATTTTTTCTGATAAATATTGCTAATATGGAAAAACTTAATTTTTAAAAACATAAAGTTAACGATTCAACACTAAAGCAAGCAACAGAATACAGTTTTAATGCTTCTTAAACGCAGTTTTCCCATAGTTTATGCAGAAATTCGAGATAAAAGTATTATTTTGCGGTGTAAAATATGATACCAATATCAAAAATAGCACTCTAATATGGTATTTGAACGTAAGAAATATTTGGATGAACTTATCGCAGGACGCGGGAACGGTCTTGTGAAGATTATAACGGGTGTCAGACGATGTGGAAAGTCTTTCCTGCTATTTGAAATCTGGCACAACTGGTTGTTGGAACATGGAGTGGCTGGTAATCACATCATAGAAATACAGCTTGATGATTTCCGAAACAAACGGTTGAGAAAACCTGATGCCCTACTCGACTATATAGATTCAAAAGTAGTTGATGATGGCAATCCTTATTATATAGTCTTGGATGAGGTACAACTGATAGAAGAATTTGTGGAGGTTATTCTTAGCTTGACTCACATGAGGAATGTGGACGTGTATGTATCTGGCTCAAACTCTCGTTTTCTTTCAAGCGATGTTGTAACGGAGTTCCGTGGTAGAGGCGATGAGATACGCATTTGGCCTCTCACCTTTGATGAATATTTCAGCGCCATTGGTGGTGACATACGCAAAGCATGGCTGGACTATTACACCTTTGGCGGACTTCCACAGGTGGCCTTGCTTGAAACGGAAGAAAAGAAGACTGACTATTTACGCGGTTTGTATGAAACTACTTATCTGCGCGATGTGATTGAGCGCAATCATCTGCGTAATCCTGAAGGAATGAAGGAACTCGTGCGTGTGCTTGCTTCGGGCATTGGTTCGTCTACCAATCCAACGAGAATAGCCAACACATTTCAATCTGCACAAGGTGTAGCCATAAAAAGGGACACGATAAAGCAATACATTGATTACCTGAAAGATTCGTTTCTCATAGAGGAGGCTTTGCGCTACGATGTAAAAGGCAGAAAATATATTGGTACAGAAACAAAGTATTACTTTGCCGACATTGGTATTCGTGCTGCCATTCTCAACTATCGTCAACAGGAAGAAACGCACATTATGGAAAACATTATCTATAACGAACTTCGTAGCCGTGGATATAATGTTGATGTAGGGCTGGTTGAACTTGGTGGCAAGGACGAGAATGGCAAGTTTGTCAGAAAGCAGTTGGAGGTTGACTTTGTGGTGAACCGTCCACCATACAGAGTGTATATTCAATCGGCTTTCCACATGCCTACACCCGAGAAGGAACAGCAAGAACGTCGCCCGTTATTATCAATCAATGACCACTTCCGTAAGATTGTCATTGTTGGTGATGACATTCATCGCAAGGAAGACGAACTCGGAGTATTGACTGTTGGATTATTGGATTTCTTGACGGACAAAGATTTACTTGAACAAGGCTGAATGCATTGACGTTATTTAAATAGTACACCCTATAAATCATAATGGGGAAATGCCGAAATGCCACATAATGTGCAATTCCATTCACGGCCACAAGGTTGAAATATAGGCAAGGAATGATGCATCTAAAGATGTTGAACAGCATGTCAAGATTTTCAGAACATCGAAGAGCCGTCTGAAGAAAAAGCTGGAAGATGCTCAGGAATGCGAGACGGCAAAGGAAATAATTGTGAAAATGACTGACGAAAACAAGCAAATGGTTAAATAATGCAAATATAGAGCATTTTTCTTGCATAATGTATTGCAGATAAGAAAGTAACGCCTATATTTGCATCGTGTTTTTCATGGTATTAGATTTATTTTAAGGTTAGTAAAGATTGCTTGTCGTGAGATAAGCAATTTTTTTGCGTTTTACCGGGTACCCCGGTAAAACGCATTTTGTTTATAGACACTTCCGAAGCATTGCTTTTTAAGCGAAAAACACCATTACTTAGCAGGCACACCGGGCTTTCATTCGGACATATTTGCTAAATTTGCACAAGACTTGCGAAACATCGGCACAGTCCGGAGCAGGCCGTGGAGAAAGATTAATTTATTAAGCAAACATAACTGCACCAACAGAAAGAAAACTATGGGAATGGACGTAACGGGCATCATGAGCGAAAACGTTATCATCGCCGATGCATCATATCTGGACAAAGTGGCTTTTGACCTCACAGTGAATTTTGAACGTATGCTTGAAAGAAGAATACAGAAAGCTGATCTGTGCCGATGGCTCGACTGCGTGGCTCTGGATGGAGGTATCGAACCGGGCGACAACAAGATTCAGGTGATATTCATTTATGACGGCAACGGCGGACAACTGGACAATTTCAATCCGTCGAACTTGGAAAAGGATATAAACGGCATGGCGTTCAAGGACAATCTCGGAGAGTTCATGATGGCGGCCTACCCCGTGGCAAAAGATGTTACGGACATGGGACGTTTCTTCGTAGAGACCCTTAAGGTCACAGGCGACTGCAAAGAAACAAAGAACATAATGGTTGTGGCCGACATTGAGAAATACGGCAACGAGGTGAAGGAGGCTCTAGGAAAAATCAAGCACAAGGAAAAGACTCTCTTCGCCATGGAGCCTCAGACGGGCTCGGGATTCTGCCAGGAAATACTGGGCTACTCACTGATGAACGCACTGGGCATCAGGGGCGACGAGCTGAAATGACAATATAGGCCGGAAAAGGGAAAAAGAGATGGATGCGGCGTACTGACGCGACAAAGGGTGATGGAAAGCATGTGTGCCTGACGAACGGCAGACAACCGCAAACAACAAACACAAACAAGCCGGTGCAGACGGCATCGACAACTGAATAAAGAAAACGAAACGAGTATGCTTCAGGATTTATGCGTCATAATGCTTACGGCGGGAGTGACGAGCCTGCTGTTCAAGCTGTTCAAACAGCCGGTGGTACTGGGTTATATTGTTGCAGGACTTTTTGCCGGTCCTTATGTTTGCGGCGAATCGTGGATTTCGAACATCAGCAGCGTCGACACATGGGGACAGATAGGTGTGCTGTTCCTGCTGTTTGCCTTGGGACTGGAATTCAGCTTCAAGAAACTGCTGCAGGTGGGAAGCACAGCCATTATAGCTACTGCAACCATCGTTATAGGCATGATGTCGCTGGGATTCACAGCCGGGCGACTGCTGGGATGGGACGAAATGAACTCCATATTTCTGGGCGCGATGCTGTGCATGTCGTCAACAACCATCGTTTTCAAGGCTCTTGAGGATTTGGGACTGAGCAACCGCAACTTTGCAAAGATATGTTTCAGCATACTTATCGTGGAGGACCTGTTTGCCGTACTGCTCATGGTACTGCTGTCGTCAATCGCAGTTAAACAGAGCTTCGAAGGTGCTGAAATGCTAGGACAGCTGGCAAAACTGGTGGCATACATAGTGATATGGTTTGTCGTAGGAATAGCAGTAATACCGTCTTTCCTTAAGAAATTCAAGAAACATCTCAACGACGAGACGATGACCATACTGTCTGTGGGCATGTGCCTGGGCATGGTGATGCTGGCAGTGAGCGCAGGATTCAGCTCGGCACTGGGTGCATTCGTCATGGGCTCCGTGCTGGCAGAAACGGTTGAAGCGGAAAGAATTGAGAAACTCGTAAAACCTATCAAGGACATGTTCGGTGCGATATTCTTCGTATCGGTGGGCATGATGATAAACCCGCAGACACTGGCTCAGCACTGGTTGCCGATAACGATAATTACGGTCATTGTGATTGTAGGCCAGATTGTATTTGCTTCGCTCGGTACACTGCTTTCGGGACAGTCGCTTAAAGTATCGATGCAGACGGGATTCACTCTTGTACAGATAGGAGAATTTGCCTTCATCATTGCTTCGCTGGGGCAGTCGCTCAAGGTAACGGAATCGTATCTCTACCCTATTGTCGTGGCTGTGTCGGTGATAACAACCTTCCTCACTCCTTACATTATCAAGATGTCTACACCGGCATACGAGTTTGTGGACAGCCACATGAGCAACGGCGTAAGGCTTTTCATTGAAAACTACAGCAAGAACAGGAACTCGGTTTCGATGGAAGGCAACTGGAAGAAACTGCTGAAGAAAGTGAGCCAGACCTTGGTTATTTACAGCATAATCCTGATGTTTGTGAACGTGACGTTCTTCAAGTTCATATTCCCTCTTATGACGGACACATTGAGCGAAATTGCACCTGAATGGGCCATTCAGCTAATAGGATTGGGATTGCTGTTGACATTCTCGTCGCCTTTCATATACATCATAGCAACGAAACACAGGAAGAGCCAGGAAGCCAGAAGTATATGGAGCAACGGCGGATTTGACAAGGGATGGCTGGTAGGACTGAATCTGACAAGAATCATCGTATGCGTGGCTTTCGTGTCGTACGGCATAACAAAAATATTCGACTTCACATCTGCATTCATCGTCGGCATAGCAGTATTGCTGGTGCTGAGCATAATGTTCTCAAGACGAGTGAAAAAGCGTTCGTCACAGCTGGAGGATGAATTCAACAGGAACCTTTCGGCAAGAGAGGTGCTGATGAAGGGCAACAGTGCCATGCACCAGGACTTCATGGAATCGCTGCAGCCTTACGACCTGCATATTGCAGACTTCACAGTTCCGGCAAAATCGGATATGTGCGGAAAGAAGCTCAAATCGCTGGGTATAAGAAACAACACGGGCGCAAGCATCGTAAGAATCATACGCGGAGGTATGAAGATAAACATTCCGGGGGGAAACGAAAGTATTTATCCAGGGGACAGGATTGTGGCTGCCGGTTCGGACGAACAGATTGACAAACTGCAGAAAATGATGGATTCGGTTTCGCAGGAACACAAGGACGACGAAGGAAGCACGGTCGTTACATTGGAAAAATTCACATTGCGTGAAGACTGCAAGCTTGCAGGAAAGACCATTGCACAGTCGGCCATCAGAGAAGAGGCCAACTGTCTGGTACTGGGTATAGAACACGAAGCGCGCTACATAATGAATCCTGATTCGTCTGTAGAAATGAAGGGAGGCGACACTATAATCGTCGCCGGCGAAAAGAAAGCCATACGCCTATTCGTCAAGAGCATGGCCTGAGAAACCGTGTTCCTGAAGGTCGGCGCCCGACGGACGCTGGAAAGCACGAAGTCCGAAGGCAGGAAGCATGGCTATCAGATGGTCGAAAATTGCTCCCTGAATGGATTCGTAGACAAGCCATTCTGTGTTGTTGGTGAAGCAGTATATCTCAACCGGAAGTCCTTCGGATGTAGGCTGAAGAACTCGCACCATACGCATGAAATCCTGATTGATGTCCTTACGACTGCAGATATAATCAAGCGCATATCTGCGGAATACATAAAGGTTCACCACTCCATCGCTATCTTCCATCTTATCTGCGGAATAAAGTCCTTTTGATGCAAGCGAGCGCAGTTCTTCTTCGGAGCAGAAATGAACTGTCGTAATATCAATGTTTATGTATCGCTTGATCCGACGGCCTCCGCTCTCGTGCATGCCGCGCCAGTTTTGGAAAGAATCGCTCACAAGCGCGTAGGCCGGAATGGTAGTGATTGTCTTGTCGAAGTTCTGCACTTTCACTGTTGTAAGCGAAACCTCGGTTACATAACCGTTGGCTCCGTACTTGTTCATCGTTATCCAGTCGCCTGGATGGAGCATATCGTTGACGGTAAGCTGTATGCCTGCAACAAGTCCAAGAAGACTGTCCTTGAATATCAACATTAGCACTGCAGCAGAAGCACCAAGACCTGCAAGAATGCGCGTGGCATCCTTATCGATAAGTATGCTGACTATGATTATAATTCCGACAGCTATTGCCAGCAGGCTTATCATCTGGTAAACACCTTTCAGAGGACGGTTGCGCAACACTTCATGCTCATTTGAAATCTCATAGAGCGTATTCAGGAAAGTATTTATGAGCATGATAGAGGCAACGACCATATATACGAGACAGGCTTTCAAGAGTATGGCCAGAACCATCGTACCGTCATCGAAGACTGTAGGAAGGAAAATATACCAAACTATTGGAGGTATTGTTCGTGAAAAGGCCATCATCATCCGTTCGTTGAAAATGTAGTCGTCCCATTTCACACGTGTGCGCGCCGTTATTTCCTGAACGAGCGGTACCAGTACATGTCTGAAAAGTTTAGTCAACACGAACGACAAAATCAGTACACCCAATATGATCATCAACTGGATGCCCAATGATCTTGTATCACTTAAAAAGCCCATCTTATGGAAGAACTCCATAAGACTTTCATTTATAATATCCATCAAACGGTATATATTAATGTCACGTATATACTATATATATAACTCTGAAAAGCAATACTGAGAAAACACAAACAAGAGAATGCTTTCTCAAGCAAGATAGTCAGGAGAAAGAGCATCGAGTATTGCAACATGAGGATATGCTTCGAACTCGGCACGAGTAGTGTTGCCTGTAGTCACAGCCGCAAAATCAACTCCTGCATTCTTTGCAGCCTCAGCATCTATTGTGCTGTCACCGCAATAGAGAACCTCGCTCTTATCTACTCCGAAATGCGAACAAGCATTCAAAATGCCATAAGGAGCAGGTTTAGGGGCCTGTACCTCTTCTATCCCTATCACATGGTCAACAGTATTTTCAAGTCCATTGAGCCTCAACGTTTTCCAGATTACATCCGACTGTTTGGTACTCACTATGCCGATACGTATATCTTCCGTACGCGAACGCAGCATTGCTTCCGCACCAGGAATAAAATGCGTGCGCTCTGCCACCTGCGGACGGCACAGCTGACGGTACTCCAAACGTAAATCATGGCAGAAGGCAGGATCAGAAACTCCTGTAAGATACTCGAAAGCGTCTTCAAGCACCATGCCTATGGTAGACCGGCACTGGTTGTCGGTACAGGATGTATAGCCGTGGCGATGAAGAATGGTTTGAAAACATTCCACAATCCACGCGCTTCCGTCAGCCAGCGTCAAATCGAAGTCAAAAAGATAAACCTTGTATTTCTTCATCGGCCTTACTTGATGAAATGAACATAATCGGCCTTGCGAGGTTTTGCTACAGGAAGTTCTGTTGCAGGATAGCCCAAGATGCAGTGGCCGATACCGATATATTCGCCTTCAAGTCCCCACTCTTTCAGAAGCGCCTTGCCTTCTTCGCTATCGAACTCTTCCTTGGCGCGATGTATCCAGCATGAACCAAGACCGAGCGAGTGTGCGGCGTTGAGCATGTTGCCCATAACAAGCGTTCCATCATAAACAGCTGTAGGACGA
>ULWY01054560.1_pt1 | contig 16133 bp, 14 predicted proteins | sample 1960761 | NCBI WGS metagenome assembly ULWY01 (sample SAMEA4835824, study PRJEB28245) | human gut metagenome | biome: gut microbiome; material: fecal sample | place: Denmark | collected 2008 | reverse complement strand
GATGATACCCGCATCCGCCGCAACGCCGCCGTAAACCGAACGGCTTATGCGCTCATTTTCCTTGCCGAGCACAAGCACGACCAGCTCCTTGCCGTACTGGTCGAGGCGGCGGTAATCCTCTATGAATTTTATTTCTCCCGGCGTGAGCGTATAGTTGTTCGTGTTCTCGGGCTGACCGCTGATGATATAGTCAAGCGAACAGTCAAGCGCGTTGCACACTGATATTATATTGGAAAGCTTCACCGAATCCGATATCCCCGCAAGAAATTTGCTGAGCGTACCGAGCGGTATCCCGGTCATCCGTGAAAGCTGTTCGTTGGTGATCTTTTTTTCGGATTTGAGCTTTTTTATCCGTTCAAGATAGTTTTCTTCCATAATCGAAATCAAACCTCCGCGTTATTTATCTTTTTACGGTCTTATTATAGCACACAAATTCCGTTTTGTAAATACCTTTTCAAAAAAAATTTCCGTTTTTGATATTTTCCTATTGACAAACACGTGCGTGTATGCTATAATACACTCAGAAAAATTCCATTTCAAGAACTACGGAGTGCAGCCATGAACAAGTGCTTTAACGACTTTCCCCAGTACAAAAACCGCAGATACGTCACGTCATACCCGTGCCGCACGCGCTCTCGCGGCATCGTGCGTCCGCTCATCGAACGCGCTCTCGACATCTGCGAAAATATCGTCGAAGTATTTGAACGCTCGACTGTCAGACTCATCCTTAAAATATTTTCCCTTACCGCGCTTTTCATCGGCTTCTTCTTTCTTGTTGCCGCGATAGAAGCCGGAAGCGTTTCCTTCCTCCGCGCGCTTTTCTCATCGGTCGGTATCGTTGCAGGCTTCGCCGCGGCGATGCGGCTCTGACGCCTCTCGGATTCAAGCGCTTTTCTTCATAAGTTTTATAACGGCGTCCGCGAGTATACGCGCGGACTTGGTTCCGCGTGAAGATTTTTCGGCTGAATCGAAGGTCACATGCAGCGACATGACCGGCAGATCCTGGTTATAGATGCCGCGTGTTACGGTCACGCTTCCGCTGTATGTATCAAGTCCGCGGTTGATAAGCGCGGCAAGCGCGGTATTCATCCGCCACATATCGTCTGCGCCTCCGCCGACTGTTATACCCGGCACCGCTCCGGTATGAAGATCGACGATAAGTCCTATATCCGGCTCGGAGGCAAGCATTTTCTCTATTTCCGCACGTGCGCGTGAATACGCGCCGAGGCGTCCCGATATTTCCGGTATCCCGTCGCACGTCAGCACATCGATCCCCACGGCTCCGATAGCCTGACAGAATGCCTGGACAGCATCGGCGACCGTACCCGTGTCGGCAAAGCCTTCGCACGGATGTGCCGCCAATACGAGTACCTTTTTGCCGCGAAGCTCCGCTATGACCGCGGCACCAAGCTCATCAGCCAGCATGTCAAGGTCGATATCATGCTCCGTATCGTTTATGAGCTGTGCGCTACCGCCACCGATCGGCTCCACAGGTCGTGTGTTCTCGGTGACGGAAGGCGATGTTTCGTCGCGTCCGGTGTCTGAGGCTGCTTCGGTCCCACTTCCATCCGGCTCGACGTTGCCGGTCTCTTCCGCGCGGTCGGTGACATCCGCGCCGACCTGTCCCGCGTCCGTCACAGATGTGTCTTCCCCGGCTTGGCTTTGCTTTCCGAATATCATATTTCCGGCAAAACCGCCCATCGCTTCGCGCGGGCTGTTGCCGAGCGACGATGCAACGCCGCAGAACAATGCTGTGAACGATGCCGTGAGGAACAGCACCGTGAATATTAGATACAGAAGCGAGCCGGTGCCGGCGCGGCTGTCGCTCAAATGCTCGTATTTCACCGGAAGAATCGTTTTTTTAGTGCGTCTACTTTTTTTGACGCGCATATCACCAAAGACATCCACTCTTTCCTTCCGAATAAAATTTTCGTTCTCCGCAAAGCCGTTCTCTCCGCAATTCTTATCATATCCGTTGTCTTTCATTTCCGCACCTCCGTTTTTTCAAATGATATGACGGACCGGCGCGTTTTATGAGCCTGTCTCGCCTATGCCGAAAACCGCGTTTATCGCATTTGCTATGATCTCAGCCGACCGTCCGGTTATCACATCCGCTTCGCGCGGGCTAACGAAAAAGCTCCTGCCGTTTTCAAGCACCCGGCGTAGCGCCTCCGGCATACCGTCATCGGTGAATATATCTGTCATTCCGGATCTTTCAAGCGCCTCGCATACGAGCGTGGAGGAATCCACGACCGTCGGGACACCGATAGATATAACGGGAATGCCGAGCGCGGAGTGGGTCAGGGCGCGCCGCTCATTGCCGACTCCCGAGCCGGGCGTTATGCCCGAGTCCGTAAGCTGAATGGTCTTTCCGAGTCTTTCGCAGGAGCGCGCCGCGAGGGCGTCTATCGCGATGAGAAGGTCCGGCTTTGCCGCGCGTATCGCGCCGCGCAATATATCCGAGCTTTCCATTCCGGTGCGACCGAGTACGCCTGGAGCCACCACGGATACGGCAGAACACCCAAGCGCGCGGTAAATTCCCGGCTCAAGCTCACGCAGGTGACGCGTAGCTGACACCTTTCCCGCCGTTGCGGGTCCTACTGCGTCGGCGGTCATTTCGGAATTGCCCAGTCCCGCCACAAGGACGCCGAATCCGGCGTCTATGTCGCACCCGCACACGCTCTCAGCCATTTGGCGGAGTTCATTTCCTATTATATTCGAAAGCGCCGCGGCGGAGGTATCGTCGATCTCCGAAAAGCCGCGCAGCGGCGCTACGGTGACATAATTACCGCGCCGCCGTCCGAGTCGCTCCGCTGCCGTCCGCGTTACGACATTCATATGCGCCACCGTCACCTGCACACAGCCGGCTGTCATGCGCTCCTCACGGTATTCGACTCCGCCGCGCCCGTCCCACGACTCGCAGGCAAGGTCGGTCCTTGCAAATTCGGCGCCCATCTTTTTTGCCCGTTTTTTTACATCGGATCCCATTTTTTCTCCTCCGGCACTTTCGTTTTCTCCGTAAAAAAGCATTTCGGATCATTAGTATATGTTTTTTTCGGAAAAACTATTGCTTTTCTCGCGTTTTTAATTTATAATACCAGGTGAATTCAATATCGCGCGGCGTTTACTTATGGTCAAATTGAACAAATTCGGGTTGGGAGATTGTGCAATCCGCTGAACATTCAAAGACTTTGAAATCACCATTGAAATTTTCAGTATTTGGTGATATAATATATTGAATCGAAGCGCGCCGCGTTTTTGATTTTTTACCTGAGGAGGATTACACAAAAAATGACGAAAAGACTCTTAGCTGTGCTTCTCTGCCTGGTCACACTTGCGACCTTACTTGTTTCCTGCCACGACTCCAAGATCGACGGCAAGGACAACAAGGGTGCAGAGATAACCATGTATCTCACCGACATGATCTACGATTTTGACCCTGCCTATGCCTACAACAACGCTTCGGCTCTCAAGGTCTGCTCTCTTATGTTCGATACGCTTTTTGCGCTGGACAAGAACGGCAAAGTAACTCCGTCTATTGTCGAAAAATATACATACACGAAGGATGACAACAAAAAAGAGTACTCCCTCATGCTCACCTTCAAGAGCAATAATGCATGGTCCGACGGCACGCCCGTATCGGCTCAGGACGCTGTTTATACATGGAAGCGTCTGCTCGATCCCGAGGCGAGCTTTGAGGCTGCATCGCTTCTTTATGAGATCAAGAACGCACGCCGCGCCAAGGAAGGCGACTGCTCGATCGACGACATCGGCATTTACGCCGTTGACGAGCTGGTTCTTCAGATAAGCTTTGAAAGAGACATAAACCTCGATGAGTTCCTTATCAACCTCACGAGCGTTGCTCTTGCTCCTCTGCGCGAGGACATCGTTTCCCGTAACGAGGACTGGGCGAAGAAGCCCGCGACCATCGCGTGCAGTGGTCCTTTCAAGCTCTATCGTATAAACTACGGTATGCAGGAGAACTCCACTCCCACGATGTATCTTGAAAGAAACCCCTACTACCGCCGCAATTACGAAAAGGATTACCTTGATGCATCTGTAACTCCCAACCGCATCATTGTTGACTTTTCTCTCACTCCTGAGCAGCAGCTCGAGGCATTCAACAACGGTGAGATATTCTACGTCGGCAATATAGCTCTTTCCGCAAGATCCGCCTACAAGGATTCCGCAAAAATAAGCAACGGTCTTTCCACTCATTCTTACTATCTGAACGAAAATGCCGACATCGCCAAGAAGGACGGCACGACCGAAAAGTTGTTTGCCAACAAGGAAGTCCGTCTTGCTCTTTCCGCGGCTATCGACCGTCAGAAGCTTGCCGATCTCGTAGTATTTGCCGAAGCCGCGACCGCATTTGTCGCTCCCGGCGTATTTGAGACGACCAATGCCAAGACCACCTTCCGCAGCGTCGGCGGCAACATCATCTCTGCCGCAGCAGACACCGCGGCAGCGCAGAGCCACCTTTCCACCGCGGGGATCACTCCCTCCGACTATTCGTTCTCGATAGCCGTACGCAGCGAAAACGAAGTTCATTGCGCGATCGCTGAGGCAGTTGCCGAAGCATGGAACGCACTCGGATTCAATGTTACCGTTGACAAGGTAGCCGCGATCGTAAACGATGATATGTATAACGGAGAAGTCGCCACCGATATCAATGACGACATTTTCAATGAGCGTTTTGCTGCCTGCAAGTTTGAGGTAATGGCTGTTGATGTTTCCGCTTACTCTGCCAACGCATTTTCGATGCTCGCTCCCTTCGCCTTCTCCTTCTCCGGTCAGAAGCTTGACCTCGAAAAGCCCGAAGGATCGTTTGATTACAACTACATTCTCAATCCGCACAAGACAGGCTACAACAGCGACGCATACAACGCACTGTTTGATGAGATAGCCGCCACCACCGATTCAGCAAAACGCGCAGAGCTCCTCCACAAAGCCGAGGCTCAGCTTCTTGAGGATATGCCCGTTATTCCGCTGATCTACAATCAGGATGCTTACCTCTGCTCCAAGGACCTCAGCAAGGTCGAAAGCAGCTACTACGGCTTCCGCATTTTCACAAAAACAAAGCAGAAGAACTACACTAAGCACCTCGCTTCGGCTCAGCAGTGATCTTCGCAACCACATACATAAGGGGTTGCCGTGCATTGCACGGCAGCCCCTTATGTATGTTCTGTCCGGCGGTTACATTGTTCATTATGCACAATTTGAGCGTGATGATTTATGCATTGTGCCGTAATTTTGAAAAACTATTGACTTTTTAAGCCATAGTGTGCTATAATTTAATAGTCAGAAATCAACCTGCAGTTTATGCAGGCACAAATCAAAGAAAGGTTTGGTATTCAATAATGAAGCCACGCATCTCCCGCATCATCGCAATGGCATTTGCGGCACTTATGCTTCTGTCGCTTGCCTCCTGCGTACAGCCCGGCAATTCGGACGCTACATCCACTGCAGCTCCTTCCGCTGCCACCACAGCAGCCACTCCCGAGTCTTCTTCCCCCTACAAAGAGGATGACCTCGGTGAAATGAACCTCAATACAACTATCGGAGTTCTTGCATGGTCCGATGTCGAGCACTTTGAGTTCAACGAAGAGATCGGCCTTGAAAAGTCGGTGAGCGACCTTGTTCTTTCCAAACTCAACTCCCGTCTCGGCACTGTTCAGAAGAGACTCGGCGTCACGATCGAATTCACAGCGATCCCCGGAAACTCCAGCAACTCTTCGTCGTGGAACTCATACCTCGAAAAAGCAATGCAGGGCGGCGACAAGACCTTTGATGTTATCGCCGGTTATTCCCTTTCCGTTGCTCAGAACGCAGCTTCCGGCTTTCTTTACAACATGCTCAGCGATGAGTGTGAATACCTCAACTTCAATCAGCCTTGGTGGTCCGAGCTTCTCGTCAAGGAAGCGACCGTTAAGGACAAACTTTTCTTTGCATCCGGCGATATTTCGAGAAACGCTCTCGAAATGATGTATGTATGCTTCGTAAACACCAATCTTCTCACCGAATATAACCTTGAGAACCCGCAGAATTACGTTGCAAGCGGCGATTGGACATACGACCAGTTTATTTCCATGTGCAGCGGCGTTTACAAGGACCTCGATAGCAGCGGTACAAAGAACACCACCAGCACCGAGGGCGACCAGTTTGGTTACATCACCTCCGGTATCCACGTTGACCCTTGGTTCTACGGATCCGGCGCCACCATCCTTGACAAGGATGCCGACGGCAACCTTATAGTTTCTGATATGTTTGCCGGCGAGCGCGTTGTCAACACCGTCAACAAGCTCAACCAGTTCCTTTACAACACCGATGACGGCATATACACCTCCAAAGTTACTCACCAGCGCGCTTTCGGTATGGGCCGTTGCCTCTTCATGATGGACCGCGCACGTGTTTCTCACAAGGTCCTCAAAGCCGAATATGAGGTAGACTATGTTGTCGTTCCCTGCCCCAAGTATGACAAGGACCAGGAAAAGTACATCACCGTTATGGGCAACCCCTTCACCCTCTACGCTATAAGAAAGGATGCCACCAATCCTAAGGCAGCATCCGCATTCATCGAGTGCATGGCATCCGAGGGCTATCGTCAGGTCACCCCTGCCGTTTTCGAGCTTCAGTTGAAGACCAGATACGTCAACGACCCCATCTCCGGTCAGATGTATGATATCATCCGCTCCAACCTGACCTACGACCTCGGTCGTATCTTCGACAAGCCCCTCGGCGGCACCCAGAGCGTATTCAAGAACGCTATTAAAAACAATAATCCCAACTATGCAGCCTCTGCAAAGCAGTCCTCGAGAATTTTCGAGACTAAGATCCAGGCGCTGATGAATGTATTCAGCAACTAAACGATAAAAAATCAAATACGGGTGATTTCACTGGGCAATCCTCTAACGAGCCACCCGGATACCGCAAGGGACTGCCGCATGCGCGGCAGTCCCTTGCGGTATATTATGCTAAAATGTCGATCGTCACGACAGTTTTTAAGGGCTGTTAAAAGCTTGATGCTTTTAACAGCCTTTTTATATCATTGGGACTTGCTTAAATACGGTCCCGGTTTGCTTCGGTTAGTTTCCTTCAGCAGACTTGAACTGCGCGCCGTAAAGACCTGCGTAGAAGCCTCCTGCGCTCATGAGCTCGTCGTGTGTACCGCGTTCAATGATCTTTCCGTCCTTCATTACAAGTATCATATCGGCGTTTTTGATGGTATTGAGACGGTGCGCCACGATGAACGACGTTCTGCCGCGCATAAGCTCGGCAAATGCCTTCTGTATCTTTATCTCGGTGCGCGTATCGATAGACGATGTAGCCTCATCGAGTATGAGCATCGGAGGTAGAGCCAACATTACACGTGAAATACAGAGGAGCTGCTTCTGCCCCTGCGAGAGCTGTCCGCCGTCTTCATTCAGCACGGTATCGTAACCTTTGGGAAGGCGCTTGATGAACGAATGTGCGTGCGATGCGCGCGCCGCCGCCTCTATCTCGGCGTCGGTGGCATCCGGTTTACCCATTGCGATATTCTCACGCACGGTGCCGGATTTGAGCCATGTATCCTGAAGCACCATGCCGAAGGATGCACGGAGACTGCCGCGCGTTATCTCGCGGATGTTCCTGCCGTCAACGGTGATGCTGCCTCCCGTGGTCTCATAGAAGCGCATGAAAAGGTTGATAAGCGTTGTTTTACCGCAGCCGGTAGGTCCGACCACCGCGACACGCATACCCGGCTTGACGTCAAAATCAATGCCCTCCATAAACGGACGCTCGGTGTAGGAGAATGCCGCGTTCTCGGCTGCCACGCTTCCCTTTACCGATGCGGGATCTATTGCCACAGCGGACGGGATATCGTCGGGCTCGTCGGGAGTATCAAGAAGCTCGAACACACGCGCGGCGCTCGCAAGCGAGCTTTGCAGCTCGGCTATAACATCGGAAAGCTCGTTGAAGGGCTTGGCGTAGTTATGCGCGTAGTAAAGCAGGGTGGAGATCTGTCCCGCGGTCACGAGCGGGTTTGCCACAGCCATAAGACCGCCGGCAAGCGCCACTCCGCAGTATACAAGAGAGTTCACGAATCTCGTTGAAGGGTTGGTTATCGAGGAGTAGAACACTGCGCGTGTTGCCGTTTTGCGGTATTCCTCGTTCAGACGGTCGAAATCAGCGGCTATCGCATCCTCGCGCGAGTATGCCTTCACGACCAGACCGCCGGAAACGCTTTCGTCTATGACGGAAGTCTGCTTTGCCGCAAGCGTTGACTGCTCATGGAAGAGCGAGAAGGTACGCTTTGATATGAATGCCGCCACAAGCATCGAGAGCGGCGTCAGAAGCGCGACAACGAGTGCGACCTTATAGTTTATCACGATCATGAAAACGAGCGTAACTATGATCGACAGGGCGCTGGAGTAAAGCTCGGTGATACCGGTGACAAGTCCCTCCGACATTCTGTCAACATCCGCGATCATGCGGCTGAGGGTATCGCCGGTGCGATGCGAGTCAAGATACGAGAGCGGAAGCTTTTCGATCTTTCTTATGCAGTCTGCGCGTATATCACGCGTGACCGCGGCGCCGAGGCGAAGCCCGGCAAGGCGCACGAGCCAGTCAAACACCGCGCTGAGCAGTGCGAGCAACGGGATAAGAGTCAGTATTTTCAGTATACCCGCCATATCCACGTTGCCGACTCCGACGGCAAGGTCGATGGCGTCTCCGACCAGCACGGGAATGAAATGCGCGGCAACTATCGACACGCCGGCAAGTATAAATGCGCCTGCGGCTATCGGGATAAGCGGCTTGCAGTATTTAAGGAGGCGTGTCAGCGCGCGGCGGCGCGCCTCGGGCGAGAGCTTTTCCTTTTTCTTAGCCATTGACAGCCACCTCCTTGCCGTTTTCCTCATCAGAGCCGTACTGAGAGAGATATATCTCCCGGTAGACCTCACAATTTTTAAGAAGCTCGTCATGTGTGCCGATGCCGGCAGGCTTGCCGTCCTCGAGCACGATTATTTTATCCGCATTCATGACAGATGCGGGACGCTGTGTAACGATAAAGGTCGCGGGGCGGTACTCGGACGCCGCAATATTGCTTCTGAGCTTCAGGTCCGTGGCGTAATCCAGCGCGGAAAAGCTGTCGTCAAGTATCAGCACATGCGGCTTGCGGATAAGCGCGCGGGCAATGGTAAGTCTTTGCCGCTGACCGCCGGAGAAGTTTCTGCCGCCCTGTTCCACGGGTGCGTCGAACGCTTCTCCGCCGCGGCTTTTGTCGGTCACAAAGTCAAGGGCGCAAGCCTCGTCAAGCGCGCGGCGCATATCGTCGTCGGTAGCATCGGGCTTGCCCCAAAGCAGATTGGAGCGCACGGTCCCCGTGAACATCAGCGCCGACTGCGGGACGATGGCTATTTTATTCCGCAATGTGCGCGGCGCATACTCGGCGGCGTCGACACCGTCGATCAGTATCTTACCGTCGGTAGGATCGTAAAAGCGCGGTATGAGATTGATAAGCGTGGATTTTCCCGAGCCGGTACCGCCGAGAATGCCCACGGTCTCGCCGGGCATCACCTTGAAGGACAGACCGTCAAGCGAATCCGCTCCCGCGCCGCGATATGCAAACGAGACGTTGCGGAACTCAACGGCGGGCGCGCCCGGAACAGCTTCGGGACAGGGGGTATCCGAGCCGTCCTCGGCAGGAAGTTCGAGCGCGGCGGAAATGCGGCGGGCGCATGCCGCGGCACGCGAAAGAGTAACGATGAGGTTGGCGAGCTTTACAAGCTCGGTAAGTATCTGCGCCATGTAATTGTAAAGCGCGATAAGCTCGCCCTGCGTCAGCCTGCCGGAATCAACGGCGGGAGCGCCGCTCTTTACCAGAAGGATTATTCCTATGTTGACGATAACGTACGTCATCGGGTTCAGAAGCGCCGATATCCTGCCCGCAAACAGCGACGAACGGGTGTATTCGGCGTTCTGAGCGTCAAAATGCTCTATTTCCTCATTTTCATGTCTGAAGGCGCGGATAACACGCGTGCCGCGCAGGTTGTCGCGCGCGATGCGGGTGAGTCCGTCCAGCTTATTCTGAACCTTTGAATAAAGCGGGATGCCCGACAGGATGAGCGTGAAAATAACGGCAGCCAGCACCGGAACGAGTCCGCAGAATATGAGAGCCGAGCGTGAATCGACTGTAAATGCCATTATCACCGAGCCGAACACAATAAAGGGCGAGCGCAGCAGCAGGCGCAGTCCGAGGTTCACGCCGCTCTGCAGCTTGTCCGCGTCTGCGGTCAGACGCGTCACCAGTGACGAGGAGCCTGCGGCATCCGCTTCAGCACGCGGGAGCGCCATTGTGTGCGCAAACAGCTCGCGGCGCACACGGCTGGCAAAGCCGACGGATGCGCGCGCGGAAAAATACTGAGCGGTGATTGAGAACACCAAGCCGATAGCGCCGAGGAGTACCATAAGCCCGCAGGAGCGCCAGATATAGGCGGCATCTCCGCTGCCCACACCGTTGTCGATGATATCCTTGACGATAAGCGGTATCATCAGCTCAAGCAGTGCCTCAAGCAACTTAAACAGCGGAGAAAGTACGCAGTCGCGCCTGTATCCCCGCATATAGGTCCAGAGTTTTTTCATTTTCAATTCCTTTCGATCGATCCTAACATCTGAATTACGGGAGATATTATATCATAATATAGTAAAATAATCAATAGGCTTCGCGTTCATGCGCGGTATTATTCGCTCCACGTCTTGACAAAACAGCGCTTGTGAGTTAAAATATTATAAAGGTATTTCCGTCACGGCATTGCCGCCGGACGCAAACGGAAAAGAGAGGCAGACAGAGAAAAATGCACTGTGCAAAAAAAGCGATCCGTTACCTATGCGCCATAGCGGCGTGTGCAATACTGTTGCCGTTGCTCGGATGCGCGGGAAAGCAGGACCCGCCCGTGACCGGGACCAATGACGACATCTCAGCCGGCATGACGCCGGAAAGCACCATTGACACGACCAGTGAGGAGGAAACCACCGATATGATACAGCCTGCATCCAACGCAGTGAATTACCGCGACAAAAAATGCATGTGGCTCTCGCAATTCGATCTGAACAAGGTCTACACAAACGGCGGGAAGCAGCGCGACCGCGCGCAATTTGAAAAATATATAAAAAAGATACTTGCCAACGTAAAGGACAACGGCATAAACACCATCATCGTACAGGTGCGTCCTTATGCCGACAGTATGTATCCATCGGATGTATATCCCATGTCCTCATACGTTGTCGGAGCTTACGGCAACGAGGCGGACTACGATCCGTTTGAAATAATAATAAACGAGGGGCATGCGGCAGGGCTTTCGGTCCATGCATGGATCAATCCCATGCGCGCAATGCTCGTAAAAGAGATAACCAAGGTACCGGAGAGATTCCTCATACGTCAATGGTATAACGACACGGCAAAGCGCGGAAAATATCTTGTCACCGTATCCGACCGCGTATATCTCAACCCGGCATATCCCGAGGTAAGACAGCTGATAACGGACGGCGCCGCGGAGATACTGGAGCGCTATGCCGTGGACGGTCTGCACATGGACGACTACTTCTACCCCACCACCGATGCATCGTTTGACACAGCCGCATACGCCGCGTACAAAAAGGACGGCGGCAAGCTCTCGCTCGCCGATTACAGACGCGAATGCCTTTCGCTCCTTGTGAGCGAGCTTTACCGCAAAACAAAAGAGGCGGGCAGCGATATCCTGTTCGGCATAAGCCCTGCCGGAAACATCAACACGGTATATGAAAAGCAATACGCCGATGTTTACCGTTGGTGTTCCGAGGACGGATATCTTGACTACATCTGCCCGCAGGTATACTTCGGACTTGAGCACCAGACCTATGACTTCAAAAAGGTATCGAACACATTTGCGGGAATAATCAAAAACAGCTCGGTAGAGCTTATCATAGGAATGACGCTCGGAAAAGCAAAATCCGGCACCGACCAATATGCCGGGACCGGAAAATACGAATGGCGTGACAACAAAGACGTGCTCGTACGTTGCCTTGAATACACAAAATCGGTAAAGCACTGCTCGGGCGTTGCGTACTTCTGCTACCAGTACTTTTACGATCCGATAAGCGGAGTATCCGTTACCGAGACAAAGGCGGAGCGCGACAAGTTCATACCGCTTCTCAAAACGATCACATGGAACGAATGACATTATACAAGAAAGCAAAAGAAAGGAATCCATCCGAAAAACATGCTTGAACTGAAACACATCAGCTTTGAAGCGGACGATGCCGCAAACGGCGAAAATCAGACGCGCGAGATCCTTCACGACATAAGCCTGACGATAGACGAACGGTTTGTGGCAATAACAGGCCCCAACGGCGGCGGCAAATCAACGCTTGCCAAAATAATCGCGGGCATATATACGCCGTCATCCGGTCAGATATTGCTTGACGGCGCCGACATCACTTCCCTTTCCGTCACCGAGCGTGCGCGCGCGGGCATAAGCTATGCCTTCCAGCAGCCGGTAAAGTTCAAGGGTCTGCGCGTGCGCGACATTCTTGACCTTGCAGCGGGCAAGAAAAACAATATAGACGAGTCCTGCCGCTACCTTTCCGAGGTCGGTCTTTGCGCACGCGACTACATCGACCGCGAGCTGAACGCCAGTCTTTCCGGCGGCGAGCTGAAGCGTATCGAAATAGCCACCATCCTTGCGCGCGGAACAAAGCTCTCGATATTCGACGAGCCGGAAGCGGGGATAGACCTGTGGAGCTTCCAGAACCTTATCCGCGTATTTGAAAAAATGTATGAGACAACGCGCGGAAATATCATTATAATAAGTCACCAGGAACGCATTCTCAATATCGCGGACACGATAGTCGTTCTCCGCGGCGGCATGCTCGATGCGGTAGGTCCGCGAGAGAAAATACTGCCCGGCATTCTCAATTCCACCGCGGCGGGCGGTCCGTGCCGTGTACTGACCGACAGAGTTGAGGGGGTAAAGATATAATGGACGCGATAGAAAGAAAGCTTTTGCGCGAGGTCGCCGACCTTGATGCGCTCCCCACCGGGGCGTACAACATCCGCGAAAACGGAAAGCTCGGCGGACGCAACACAACAGCAAATATCGATATCAGGACCAAGACGGACAAGCCCGGCATAGACATAATAATCAAGCCCGGAACGGTAAACGAAAGCGTGCATATCCCCGTTATCCTCAGCGAGACCGGTCTTCATGACATGGTATACAACGATTTTTACATCGGAGAAGGTTGCGATGTTGTGATAATCGCCGGCTGTGGTATTCATAACGGCGGATGCGAGACCGCACAGCACGACGGCATACACACATTTTACATCTCGCGCGGCTCGCATGTAAAGTACGTGGAGAAGCATTACGGCGAGGGCGAAGGGCGCGGAAAGCGGCTGATGAACCCCACAACGGTAGTGCATATTGAAGAAGGAGGCTCCATGGAAATGGAGACGACTCAGATCGCCGGCATCGACGATACCATGCGCCGCACGACCGCCGACCTTGCCAAGGATGCAAGGCTCGTAATACGCGAAAAAATAATGACGACGGGCGAGCAGAACGCCAAAACCGATTTTACCGTGGATATGAACGGCGCCGGCTCCTCCGCAAACGTGGTTTCACGCAGCGTCGCCAAGGACAACAGCCGCCAGGAGTTTGACAGCCTTATCAACGGAAATGCCGAATGTCACGGCCATACCGAGTGCGATGCGATCATAATGGACAACGGACACGTGCTGGCGCGTCCCTGCCTTGCCGCAAACAATATTGACGCCTCACTGATACATGAGGCTGCTATCGGAAAGATCGCGGGCGAGCAGCTGATAAAGCTGATGACGCTTGGTCTTGACGAAAAGGAAGCCGAAGAACAGATAGTGGCTGGATTCCTTGAATGAACCGCTGAACCACAAAATGGGCTGTCGCGCTAATGCGCGACAGCCCATTGGTTTTTATTCGAATCAATTAAACGACATGCGTCTCGAGAATATTTCTCAGCGCGGACATCGAGCTTGTGTGGCAACGCGCCACGCGGATGTTCCGCTTTTTAGCCTGTCCTGTGGCAATGTCAAGCATCTTGTGCGACATTGTGCTTGTAAACAGCACCAAAAGATCGGGGGTACCGAAATTCTGAATTCCGCGGTCGGTCTTCATAAATATCTTTGCGCGGCATGAATATTCGCGGCACAGGTCCTCGTACTGACGGGCCATGCGCTCATTACCGCCTACTATAACTACGCTCAAACCATCTCTCCTTCTTTATATGTATCTCAGTTCTTTTTACCGAACAGTCCGAAAAGACCGCTCTTTTTTTCATAAGGCTCGGTGCTGACACCGAGGAGTTCATAGCCCGTTGCGGCTATTTTTTCTTTAAGTGCGTCCTCATCAAGCGGCGTATCGGAAATGATCACCGTCTCTCCCTTTGAATGCGAGGATGAGACCTTTTTCACGTTAAATGCCGCGCGTATGCAGTCGTTGACATGCGACTCGCACATAGAACACATCATACCGTTTATTTTAAGTACAGTCTTGACCATTTTTATTTTTCCTCTTTTTCTCGCAGAAGATCCGCTTTTTCAGTATTACCCGCAAACCGACCGAAAGCGTCAGTGTGACTGCCGCTACCGTCAGTGCGCAAATTATTTCCGTCATTTTATGCAATACCGCTTTCTTTTTCCCTGCCCAGCCCGTCAAGGCTTTCCTCGGGCAGCTCGGAAAGCAGCATATATACAGCCGCATCAACATTCCCCGCATCCGGAAAGCTCTTTCGCAAAAGCTCGGATACCGAATCGTAATAACGTCCGTAGCGGTCAGCAATCTCTTTGCCGAGGCGCGTAAGGTATGCCGCACCGTATGCGTCTTTTGAGACAAGCCCCATCTCGTCAAACGTTTTCATCATATTGTGTACGCTGGGCTTGGAAAGACCAAGTGCCGCAGCAATATCAACACTGCGTATACCGCCGCCGTCATGCCCAAGAGCTTTCAGCGCGAGCAGGTATCTTATTGCGGAAGCGCTGAGTTCGATATGTTCATCCATGCAAAACCTGCTCCGTTTTTTAAAATCGGGGCTGTCGCTTGAATGCGGCAGCCCCATTCGTCATAGATCACTTTTTTGAGTGGCAAGAGCCAGCCATAGGGCAGGAACCGCACTTGCAACCGCAACTGGACTTACCTTTTTTCTTATCCTTGACAAGGCTTACGATTATGGCTGCCACCATTGCTACAAGCACTGCGCATATAATTATCGTGACGATATTTTCTGCGATCCATGCAAACATTTTGAATGACTCCTTTCACATTTCAGTGTCAGTTTACTTTGACTTTTGTAGTCAGCTTGGTCGCTTCCTTGTAAGGACGAACGAGCATCCAGATCATGCCGGCAAGTATCGCGACGGCGAAGATAAGACCGACGACGTTGACGTTTCCGGTGAATAGACCGCCGAACTGGTTGACCATGAGTGCGATGCAGTAAGCAAAGCCGCACTGATAGCCGATTGCGAACCATGTCCACTTTGCGTTGTTCATCTCACGCTTGATAGCGCCGATGGCAGCGAAGCAAGGTGCGCAGAGAAGGTTGAATACGAGGAAGGAATAACCGGTGATGCCAGTGAAGGCAGCAGCGATATTCTGGTAAACGGTTCCGTCGCCGCCTCCGTAGAGGATGCCGAGGGTACCGACTATGTTTTCCTTAGCGACAAGTCCGGTGATGGATGCCACAGCAGCCTGCCAGTTGCCCCAGCCGAGCGGCTTGAAAATCCAAGCAAGTACACCGCCGATAGCGGCAAGGATGGACTTATCGATCTCTTCGTCGGAGAGCATTCTGAACGAGCCGTCAACTACTCCGAAGTAAGTGGTGAACCATACGAGTATGGTGGAAAGGGTGATGATCGTACCGGCTTTCTTGATGAAGGACCAGCCGCGCTCCCACATGGAACGGAGAACGTTGCTGAGAGTAGGCCAGTGGTAAGCGGGAAGCTCCATAACGAAGGGAGCAGGATCGCCGGAGAACATCTTGGTCTTCTTAAGCATGATACCGGAAACGATGATCGCAGCCATGCCGATGAAGTAAGCGGAGGTAGCTACCCAAGCGGAGCCGCCGAACAGAGCGCCGGCAAC
>ULWY01040598.1_pt1 | contig 16174 bp, 11 predicted proteins | sample 1960761 | NCBI WGS metagenome assembly ULWY01 (sample SAMEA4835824, study PRJEB28245) | human gut metagenome | biome: gut microbiome; material: fecal sample | place: Denmark | collected 2008 | reverse complement strand
AAGTGGATAGTCCTCATCCCGTTTCTCTTGTGTGAAGTCTGAGATTGCGAAAAGCACAGATATATACATTACAGTTAGTTGTGAACCAGAAGGTTTCTTAATCTCTGTACCATTTGAACTAAAGAGCCTTATTTCTGTGGAATCATCAGTAGTCTGTCTTAAATGTATCTCTCCGTGGAAATCGCTTGCACTCAAGAGTTCAAGATATTCGTTGGCCTTAGTCTCCATATCGGCAAGGAATCGGCGGAGATTTTCTTTTTTTGCCACAGAAAATGCTTTGGCTATCTCTTCAAGAACGCGATGCACTTCGCGAAAGACTTTTACCTGTGAACTATCAGGATTTAACTCATCCATCTGCTTCTGTAACTCATCCATCCGTTTTTGCAGCACTTCTAACTCGCCATTAAGCTCTACAAGACGAACTTCAACACGACCTTTTTGCTCAAATAGTCCTTTAATGTCATTGAAATCCTTTTCTAATACTGCCTCAGGCACATTACCTGCCTGAATGAGTAAACGGGACTTCTCGTCAATAATATCCTGTATTTGTTGTTCTACGACCTTCAAATCTTGTGTTAAACGATCTACCAAGTCTCTCCTATCACTAATTTCGCGTGCAATACCAGCAACATATGATTCGTTATTACCACTGAGAGAGATGCTTAGATTATGAAGACTTTCAATGTTATTGAATTTAAAAAGTTCCTTTTCTTCAATCGCCTCCTGTTGACTCTTACGTTCTGCTTCTAATGCAATATGTCGTTTATATTCCTCTAGCTTTTGAAGCATGAAATTATAAGCGTCTGAACCTTCTTCGGCTGGACGTCCACATACCTTACAAATGTGGTCATGCAACATCTCTTCCATCGTCTCTTGGTTTGGCAGATACCAAGGCAATTCGGGTGCTCCATTAACCAATGCACCTTGCATTTCTTTAACCGCTTGTAACTTTCCAATTTCTATAGCTTTTTGACGGTCATAATTCTTCTCTTGCTGTCTTTTCTCTCTACTGAGTGCCGAACACTTTTGTTTGAACTCCTGAAGAATAGGTGGAAAAGCACATAAGATCCACATTTTGTCCAAAAGGGCATGGTTATAATCAACTTGACCAATTTGTGCCTTAAGTTTTGTTTTTTTATCTTCTTTTGTTTTTAGACGGCTCTGAATCTCCTTGTATCGTTCAGAGGTTTCCTGGTTTGCTTCTAGTTCTCCTAAACGTTTTGAGAAGACCTCTAAAGAAATCGTCTTTTCTTTTATTTCTTTCTTCTTACTTGATATTTCTTCACCTAGATGTGTAATCTGAGTCTCTAAAGATTTGGCTTCATTTGCTACTTTCTTATCTGATTTCATCTCCTTCAGATAAGCTGAATTAGATTTCTCCTCAAACAGAGTCGTATAATCAACGAAGTCGTCGAACTTTCGAATATCAGAAAATTTATCTACCAAATCTTTCAAAGCGGTTGCATTCTCAAAAACATTTAGTTCGGACTCACCCTTGAACATACTAAATCTTTGAATAAAAGCATCGTAACATCTGTCTATAAGATTCTTTCCGCTTACTTGAACACGTTCAGAGCCAATAGTTTCATACCCTTTATACACCAGTTTACCAACTCTAAAGAGGTCCTCATCTACACGTTCAACTGAGAATGATTTTTCTACGGATTTTTCTCCATCATGCTCAAACGACATAAAGACAGAAACTTCATCCTGTTCGCCAACTTCCATTTTTGACTTACGCATTTCAGACATGTGGTCAATATTTCCCTTATCAATTGTTGTGTTGAAAAGCCATTGCAAAGCGTCAAATAATGTTGTCTTCCCATCTCCGTTGTCACCTAGTATAAGAGTTAAGCCATTAGATAACTCAAATCGGTTATTGTCTCCAAAATAACTACGGAAATTTTTGATCCTAATTTCTTTAATAATCATACGTTGTCCATTAGATATTTGTTAATTTCCTTCCAAAGCTCCTTTTCTGTCGCTCCTTCACCGATCCTCTTAATAATCTGAGCTACAGCATTGATTACATAGTTGTCTGAATCAAGTGCCTGATCAATTGTACTGATGTCTGCAGCTGTGTATCGACCAAACTTCATCAGATTCTCGTCAAGCAAGACTGCTTGTAGCATTTTGTTGTCATTGTTTCTTGCCATAATCAGAATAATGGAATGTTATAATACGATAAAATTTCTTCTAATTCATTATACGCATAGTCTGCATTCTCGGATAAACGAGCGAAATCTCTTACCCTACGAATTTCTCCTGAAAGAAGACTACGCTCCATTTTGTAATTTTCAGCAGCAGAATTCACTTCGGGAGCAACGACTAGATCGTGAATGATTGCAAATTTCTTATCTGGATGGAGTCTTAAAATTCTTCCCCTTCGCTGAACAAACTGCCTTGGATTACCTGTACTTGCACAAAAAATAGCAAGTTCACTCCTTGGAACATCAACGCCTTCATCAAGACACTTCATAGATGTAAGAACTTCAAGTTTTCCAGAAGCGAAGTCTGCAAGTATCTCATTTCGCTCCTTAATTCCAGAAACGAACTTTTTGACTGTCGTCGTTTCGCTTACTTCTTTAACAATCTGAGTGTACTCATCAATCAAATGATCAGCTTCTACATCCACAGGAAAAGATTCAACAGAATCAAACATATCTGCACTGTTGTCATCAGGACGACTTCCTTCTGGCACATAAACAAGAGTATATTTCAAATTTCTTTTTTCATTAAACCGTTCGTTAAGAATATTACGGAAAATATCCTTTTTGTTTTTGGCTTTATGAATAATTCGCTTTCGTTTCAAAAGCAAGTTCATTAGAATTTCATCACCTTGCGGGAAAGTACTCTTGTCATAATTGAAGAACTTGGCCAATTTTAATGAAATTTTCATATATTCAGACATTTCTTCATCGGTAAGTCTTACAAGATGTGGATAGTAATAATACCGACATAAATAGGGAGGATTATGGTCTATGGCTTCCTGCATACTAAACTCAAAAGTATAATGTTCCTCCGCGCCAAAAAAACGCATGATTTCCCTATTACCCTTTTCGTCAAATTGTCTTTCTGGAGTAGCTGAAAGCCCTATTCTACGCAAGAACTTAATTCCTTCAAGTCTATCCAAAATACGACCTGATCCCATGTTATGAGCCTCATCAGCAATGAACAATATCTGTTTGGTCGCTTTCTTATTAAAATCAACCAAATCATGGAATGTTGTTTCTCGTGCGAATGAAGCGTATGTTACAATAATAATGTATGATGGCTCTACACCAGAAAGATTAAACTCTTCTTTGGACTTTATATTATCAATCTCGTTTTTCCAATTATGATTTTTGGAACATACCTTGACTATATTTGAAAAGTTAAATTTCTTGCATTCCTTTTCCCACTGATCCACCAAAGTGATAGTCGGCACTAATATGATAGCTTTATAAAAGTGAAATTTCTTATATATATTCAAAAGACAATTAAGAGAAGTCAGCGTTTTTCCCGTTCCCGTTGCCATAGCAAACAAGCCCTTTTGTTTGTTCTCTTTCCAATTCTCATATGCTTGCTTTTGATATTCACGTGGCTCAGAATAGGGGAACCTAGGTTTTTCACCCCCTGTATCATTTTCATCTCTGCCTCGATCCTGGCTATTTACAATACTTTCAACTTTTTCTTTTGCTCTCGTCAATACGCGCCGAATGCTTTCTGGCAACATGTCACTATCTTGCAGTCTTTTCTTTATTATTTTCTGCTCATCATCAAGAAGCTCCTTAATGTCTTTGCTTTGGAAATTTTCTTTTATGGCCAACTTCACGTTTTCTGCATCAAGATACATTACAGTATTATCTTGACCATTGAAGGTTTTCTCAAAGTCTAAAGATATATCTTCAATTTTGCAAATGTCACTTTGTCCATCCCAATCACAGAATGCTGTAATACTTTCTATATTAGAAATTAAAGCGGTCTTTGAAAAATTGCATGACCCGTCAAAGGCAACTCGATTCAATCCGTCAAAGAATATACCACACTTAGAGTGTGCTATGCCCGTTCCATCCTTTGGGACAATAATTTTAAATTCAATGCGTTCATTGCGTATTAGCCAAGATAGACATTCAAAAAAGTGCCTATCACGCTCAGACAATGTATTTTTGACTTCTTCGATATTTTGTAAATCGAAAAACGGAACACTCAAATCAGATTCGGCAACAATCATAGCATCTCTATCTTCTTCAGAAAGAATGTCATTTATCACGAAACGCATGCGTCCTCCATTGTAAAGGAATGAAGCAAAACTATCAGATAATACATTAATTGCTGAAGAAGAAAAGAATCCGAGTTTCAAATCAAATTGTGTTGAATTACATAATGCCTCCGAGAAGAAGCCAATAGGTTCCCACTCTGTCCGAGACTTGAATCTTCTACTTTTAGGCCAAAGAACATTTGTTTTCAACATAATTAGTTATATAAAACAATTCGTACACATAATATCATCACCAAGGATATCCACTAAGGTAGTTCCTTTATTCATTTCCTTATTTGCCTGTTGCCTGCGTATTATGTCAAGTTTAATTTGGCGGATACGTTCTGGCTTTATAAGGTCAGCAAGACTCTCATTCTGATTCCATGTGTAGCCATCTTTTTCAAATTCTATAGCTTGTTTATAAAGATCTGGATGCTGCTCGTAAAGCCATATCCATTCAATTTTCTGTTGAAAGAAACAGAAATAGCAACCAGAGCGACTTCGGCAATAAGTACCCGTCTTACCGTCAACCTCGAACGGAATCTCTTCGTAATAAGCGGGTACTCCAACACCACTTTCGCGAAGCAGTCGAAAGATGTCATCTTTCACCAATACATCTGTATTGTCAAGTAAGGGAAAATTTTCAAGTTTTCCCACTGGATAGTCAGTAGTTTTCAAGAACTCGAAAACAGCATGATTGAAAAGTTTCACATCATAATCAAGTAGAGCATTCATCTTCTTAGAGTAGTAAAATGTCTTTGTAATAGGCTGTTTTACTGTTTCAAGTATCTCATCACGCAGAAATCCATCAGGAGTGAGTCTATCGTATATATCAACTATCTGATCAAGGTTTTCTTTATGTAGAAACTTATTGATGACATCAAGGCTCCAGATATTTTTACGGAAGGGAAAAACTGCTTGTATATTAGGCTTTGATGAGATATAGCCGTCACGTTCTTCATCGCCACGAATGCCAACGTAAGAGACAGCATAATCATCACCAACATATTCCTCAAACTTATCGAGTTTCATCTTTTTCGTGCACCAACGAGCTTGTGGTGACGGAAGAAATCCACCCATTACTTTAAGAAAGTGGTGAAAAGGAGTTGGCTCTGTACTTCCTTCCGCAGCACGCAAACGTTCTATTTTACCAAGATAGGCTTCAAGACGATTGATGAGCGTTTCTGTCTCTGCCAGCTCACAGCCTGTATCAGAATTATAGTACTCAATCTTAAGAGATGGGTACTTCTGTTTTAGATAGATAGCAAGTGCTGCACTATCCTTACCTCCAGATATTCCAAGTATATGTCTTACCTTCATTGTTTCATTTTCTTATTAAGTATTGATAATAGCGTGCAGATATCAACGTTTGTGTCACCAGAAAGCACTTGGGATATCTTGGCTTCTAGTTCTGCAGAACGTTGTTTGTCCTTCTTTGGCAGAATGTAAGTCTGGGTTCTAAACCTTGTACCACGATTTGTTACCATATCAAAAGAATAGGCATCACTATTATCGTTCTCATCTGTATTCTCTGAGATAGAGGAATATTTCTCACACTCTCGAAAAAAATAGACTAAGTCGTCTGCCAGTTTATCTTCCTGCTCGTCACGAATGGCATCCAATCGCTGATCTAAGATAGTATAACAGATGGATTGAAACCATTGTGCGCGATTATCATATCCAGTCATAGCGTGGTGATAGAACTCACGTTGCTTGTCAGTAAGCAGATATGTCTTTACGTTTGTAAGTCGCTTGCGTATCTCCTGTATGTATTCCGTATATTCACCAGACTCCAAATCAAAGCCCTCTACAAGTCTTTCTTCTAGACGATCTATCAAGTGCGGATAACAGGTACGAAGTTCGCGAATAGCTCTTTGAATGATATCTCCATATTGGTATATAAACTCTTTTTGCTTCAGCTTTTGCAAATCAAAGCCAAGAGCTTCAGGCAAATCCTCGAAAAAAGCCTTCTCAGGATCTTTGGCAGTTGCGAGCACATCACGGAAACGCATAGTAGATTCATGATCAAACTTGCGAGTATGTTTTGTATAATCATTCAGCCTAACGTAGAAGTTGATAAAAGGTTTGATAGTTTCTATAAAGTTGGCATTAGTAATGGAAAATTCTTCACCAAGATTTACGAAATGACGATATTGGTTAAAGAAACCGAGTTTCACACCATCCATAGCAAACTTCTTAATCTCAAAGTCTGCAGGATGTTTCTGCAGAAGGTCAAAGAATTCCATATTTACCTCCGGAATATAGGCACCTCGTGAGGCATCATAAAGAGCAAAGTCTTGTCTTCTAATATATAAATAAGTAGGAATCCAGAAGTCGAGGAAACCTTGTTTCAATTTATAGGGCTGTACAGAAAGTAGCTTGATAAGTTCCGAAATCTTTCGAGCCTTATTTTCTGTGTTATCAAGAAATTCCTCACAGGCTTTCCACAGCGGAATTATCCCTTCGTTGGTTGGAGCATCTGCGAAATAACCATCCTGATGAAGCCCTGTGTTCTTCAGAAGAGAATAATATATGGTCTTCTCTGGTGGAAACTTATCTTCAGGAAAGCCAAAATCAGGCTCATTGTTGTGTTCAATGAGTGCAACAAGGTAATTCTTTTTTGCGGCAGATATGGTACCACTTAATTTGTGCTTATTGAACAATTCGTTGTTCATTACAGGCGTTTTACAATAAACTTCGTTGCAGACCAGAGAAAGCAACTGATTGAAATCACGGTGTGATTGAACTTTTTGCTCCGTTCCTCTATATATCCAAACGACGCGGTTATGATAAGCAAACAGGTTGTCGCTGATAGTTTTGTTAAGCAGGGATTCTTCATATTCCTTTAAGTTTTGAATCTCTTGCACAGCCACACGGTCTTCCTTATTAATGACACGCTCCAAAAGGTATCTGTATTTATTGATATTATACAAATGATCAACAATATCTTCTGTATTGGTGAAGTATGCAAATATTAGAGCATGTTCAGAATCTGCACTCTTAGCTTTTATCTCTTTAAGAGCATTCTTAGAAGTAGAAAAAATCAATTCTATGTAACCGTCTGTATCTCCTGAGGGGGTAATTTCAAGCGGTTCTTCTTCTATACGATAATCAAAGAATCTAGGAGTTCCTTTCTGATAATAGTGAGCTTTGACAGGAGAAATACGTTTATTGAAGAAAACCCGTAGCTCATCGACAAATGCAACAGGGCGGGCAACCATCAGGCCTGCCTCTCGAATTTCTGCTTCTAAGTCAACATCTGTTCCTTCAAAAAGCATTAAGCGTTCTTTGTAGGTGGCATAACGAATAATCTTCTTAGCCTTTAACTGTTCAATTACAGCATCGGCGTTTTGAATATCCATTGCAAGACGAGAATATGTAGATATATCCTGTTCAGATAAACGAAATCCAGCCACACCAAAGAGGTTAAGCAGACCTATAGCCTTCACGATGTTGACAGCAGAAAGCATTTGTTCCTTGCTGTCCCATACCTGACCTTCTACTCTTTCTATAGAAATCAGCATGCTACTCCAACTCATGGAGTCGGCATTCGCATCTTTTAGGTAGCTATAGAAATTGTAAAGAATGTAATCATAAACATTTTGGAGGTTATATGTAACATTCTTACGCTCTTTAAATTCCGAAATAGAATTGCTCCCCTTAGATAAAAGGAAAGTAAATAGGGAACGCTCATTCTGACCATAACGCTGAATAGCGGTAGTTATGGCATAAGCCGAGAAGATGTCCAGCGGATACAACTGATTTACCACATCTTCAGAGAAGTCATCAGACACAAATCGTGTGTCATGAGCCAATTGGTACAAATCTCTAGCAGTTTGTGGCGCAACAGTATTTCTCTCCTCTTGCAATTGTTGCGAAGCAAGTTGCAACAGTTGTTCTATTGGCTCAACAAAGGTTATCTCCTTAAATCTACCTTTAACTTTTGTCCATTCATTAGCTTGTTCCTCTTTTAGACCTTTTGCATATGAACTAAAATTCTGGTGAAGAGTGGTAAGAAGAAGAATATTGCGCGAAGGAACGTTGACAAATTCTGCCAATTTCTGCATAAAATACAGTTCCTTCTCAGGGTTATTCTTTGCAGCATGCTCAAGTATCTTACCAAATTCGTCAATAACAATGACAAGGAATTTCTTCTTTAGTTGACAACTGTTGTAATATGTTTTTAATTCATCAAGAATACTACCACCATACACATTTAGCTTTTGGCTCAACAGTTTTGAGAGCTCTGCATAGTCGCCAACGATATTCAAAAATTCAAAGTTATTGACTGTATCTGAAAGATTGCTCTTGTCAAGAAGGTATTTCTTGTTGCTTTTATTGAGCAAATCTGATTCGAAGGCAAGCAAAAAACTGGACTTTCCTGTGCCATATGTTCCAATGATGGTGAAACTATGTATGCCAGAACGAAAGTCTTTCACTATATTATGGATGGCTCTTTGAGCATTAGGCGTTACAATATATTGAGTCCCTTCTGCAAATCCGTTTTCTATGTTTGCTGATAGATTAAATGTTCGCATAATAATCGTCCAATACTTTAAATGGGTCCAACTCTCCAATAAACTGTACTTGCCGGATACCAGCAATATCGCTGTAAATCATATATTTAGAATATATTTTGGCGAGTTCTTTTAACATATCTATAGTTTCTGCATCATTCATACAGAACAGAAGTCCTAGTTGCTCATGAATAGTCTCATAGGCAATAGTGTTATCATTGTCTTTGAGATTCAGCAAACCATACATAAATACTTCTTTGGTAACTTTTCTTTTACCTTCTACATTAAAATAATAATCTTTACCTTCTGTATTTTGTCGAATAAGGTCAAGATCAATGAGAAGTGAAGAAAAATCTTCGTTTGAACTGACTTTACGCGGTAGGGAATAATTCTGAAGTAACACGGCAACATCTTTCTTAACCGTATTTTCATTGAAAATATTCTGCTTGCTAGTTTCTATCATATGGAGTTTTACAAAAGTCAAAACTTGGTTACGGTCAAATTGAGCACGTTCACGTTGTAATCCACAAAAGAACCAATTATAAAGTGTAGCCTCACGCAAAAAAACAATATTGAAATGTAGTAACCATAAAGTAGCCAAATCTTCTAGATATTTATCTTTACCGGTCTTATCACTAAATAGGTAGTCACCTATTTTTGAGATACTACCATCAGTATTAGTAATGCCAAAGACTTTAAGCCAATAACGTATAGAAGCTACCATATTCTTGCCAACGCCAAGGGTTATTACAGCATCTGGACTATTGAAGTCATTCCCATTAGCTACGAAGTCATAGCCTTTCTTCAGCCATAACGTCTTGCATGGAAAAGATTCATGCCCAGAGAATTTATATGTTAATGCCATACTTATTTAATCTTAATAATTCTGTTACCTCCTCTTCAAGAAGTTCTGCAAAATCCATTAAACTACCGATGTTTGGTTGACAAGTATTTGTGCACCATTTGGAAATTATACCTGAGTCTTTACCCAATTGTATTTCCAACCACTTATTAGTTCTCTTCTTGTCTGCTAGAACAACTTTCAGCCGGTTCAAATATTTTTTCTTTACATTTAATTTTGCTTTATCATGCAAAGATAATTTTTTTTAAATGATTAATAGTATATTATTTTTCATACACCAACAAATTGAGTTGAGTTCTATCATACGAAGTTATTTGCTTTAAAGCTGTGTCCACGCTTGCTCTCAATATTGACACTTATGTAAATGTTCAATCCTTAGTGACTGATTGTCTTCATTGTTTTTGATTCCAATAGCACGTAATAATCAATGTAGAAAGACCACTCAAAAAGCATATTCTATATGTTACAAGTATTCTTGTTCATTTCAATATGTGCAAGTGGTGTGAATCCTGCTCTAACAAAACCTTCAGAAAGTCCTCCTGCACCTGCAAATAAATCTATAAAAGTATATGATTTTGATTTTTTTATTAATTTAATCATAGTGTGCTTTACAAAGTTAGCATATTTAGTTCATAATCTACATATATGCTTTAATTATCTACTGTAATTTTTACAGATTGTATATACAAAATTACTATACTGAGTTCTCGATGCTATTTTATTATTGATATAATTTTCTATTTCGTAAGTAAATTTGTTAAATTTTTACGTCTTGGTAGATTATTATAGATAATGGACAAAAAATACTGATAGGTCTCAAAAGACTTAAGTAATAACTTTGATATAAAGTTAAAAACTGTTCAAAATTCAAATAGATTTTATTACTTTACGTATTCAATAAAATAATTCTTGTGAATAGAGTAGGGTATCACTGAGCTGAAATCAAAAGTACCTAAAATGAAAAAAAAGCTTGTGTGTAGATTTAAATCCAAAGTCTTGTTTTTGAATGACTTATTAGTCAAAATATGAAATTCTCTTCGCAAGAGAATTGTAATAACAAAGGTAAAGAAAAGGGTGGAAAATCGGGTGTTTTTAATTGATAAAAGTATGTGAATGTGTCGCAAAGCATGAAAATGTTAAATAATTTATGGCTTGCGCACGGAGATATAGTAATTTTCAGCAGATATTTTAAGATAGTTATGTTGTTAGTTTGAGCTTAGCTACGAATGTTTCTACCTTAAACTTGGAGCAAATAAAAAAAGTCGCTGAATTTCAGCGACTTTTTGTTCATTTTATGTTCTGGCAGTTGTTGACAACTTCTATTTCCTGATGTTGCAACATGCCTTGTTTACGTATCTTTTATTTTAACAGATAGAGTTCCCATATTCCGAATTTAGGTGAATCGGTCTTTAGGCGTATCTGTTTGCTGTTTTTTCCTGCTGGAAGGTCTATTTTCCAAGGTGAGCCCTGCATTTTCTTGTTTTCGAAAACGGTCTTCCAAGATTTGCCGTCTTTGGATGTCTCGCATGTTACGTTGTATTTCTCCCAAGCGAATTCCGGAATCACAACCAGCTGTCTGTATTTTCCAGACTTTGTCTTTACTGTTACCCAAGGAGTATTGTCGGATGAGGTTGGATACCATATTGTCTGCATGCTGTTGTCGAGCATCTTTTCTTTTGTGAAGAACTCACCCATTGCAGAGCTGGTGTTTATTTCTACTATGTCTGATCTGTCTGCATGAGATGCTTTTTTCAGCGGGTTGCATATACCGTTTGTAGGAGTAACTTTTTCTATTTCTCCGTTTGCATTGAAATTCAGAGAGTCGATGCAGAGCTGTCGCATGGCTGTTCCTTCCTTGTATGGCAATCTGTGCTTGTGGTATAAGATGTATGCCTGTCCGTTGATGTTTGCAACAGTATGATGACCTGGGCCGAATACGTTGATGGCGGTGTCAGCCTGCAGTATTGGGCTGTTGGATGCTTCCTTGAAAGGGCCGAAAGGAGAATCGCCGGTAGCATATCTGACCTTGTAGGTTGCATCGATGGTTTTTCCGTCTGAGTACATGAGATAGTATTTTGAATTTCTCTTTATCATGAACGGCGCTTCGAAATAGTTGTCGGGAGTTACTTCTTTTGGAGTGGTCTTGAATGAGTGCATGTCATCGCCTAGCTGGGCGACGAAGCATCTTCCGTTTATCCATTCCCATCCTGAACCCCAGTAGAGGTATGTCTTGCCGTCGTCGTCTACGAATACTTCTGAGTCGATGATGTGGCAATATTTTGTTGTGTCGAAGCCTACCAGCGGTTTATTCCCGAGCATGTTTTTCCATGGTCCAAGAGGATTGTCGGCTACACCGCACCATATTTCGGAACCCACTGATACGTACATATAGAATTTGCCGTCCTTCTTGATGACTGACGGTGCCCACACCTTGTTCTCGTTTGAAAGGCTTGTGGTACATGCCTGCTTTGTCGGCCAGTTGAGGCTGTTGTATTCCCAGTTGACAAAATCATCAGTTACCCAGCATGCCAGATAATCGTTTCCCCAAGGGTCGATGGTCACGTATAAATAGTATTTGCCATCGTGCTGCACGAGCGATGGGTCGGCATAATATCCGGGGAGGAGAGGGTTGGTTATGAATGTGTCAGGCATTTTTTCGTTTCTGCCCTGTGCATTGGCCTGTACAGTTAATGCTAAGGCTAAGGTGAGAATGGTTAAAAATTTGTTTTTCATAAGGTAATTTTTTTTGCGAAAATGATTAATTCTGCAAATATAGCTTTTTGCTTCATGTAAACTGTTATCTTATGGTAAAAAACAAGATAAGCCGGTGTGGGGGACAGTTATGGTTACTGCGGATAGCAAAATCTAGTAATTCTGTTTTTCTGTTATGATAGAGTGTATTTGCTGTAGTTGATTGCAGAAAAGATTCAAAATACCGGTTGAGGTTTGCTTGTTTGAAATATTTTCCTTACTATTGCAGAAAATATAATGCATAATTACACAATAAATGCATTTTCACACTATCGTGCCACGTCTTTCTCGTGAGAGTAGGGCGTGGCTTTTTATGTATGTTTGTTTCTGGTGATGGACGCGTGCATGACTTTTATATTGAATGGTAAAGTGGGGCATGCTGTATAAACTTGTTTAATAATTTGGGCGGTGATGGCTATTATTGAAAAGATTTTTATATTTTTGTTGATGATTGCATGAGGAATGCCATGTACTGTAGTTCTGTTGTGTTTGGTTGCAGTTCTTGTGTATCTCTCATGTATCGGAAAGATAAGATAGGTATAATTTTTTTAAATATATACGACGTGTTTAAGAAGATAATGTTATTAGGCTCTGGTGAACTCGGTAAGGAGTTTGTCATTGCGTGCAAAAGGAAGGGTCAGTATGTAATTGCGTGTGATTCATACGCAGGAGCACCGGCAATGCAGGTTGCCGATGAGTTCGAGGTTTTCCACATGTTGGACGGCGACGCGCTGATGGCGGCCGTTGAGCGCCATCATCCCGACATCATAGTTCCTGAAATCGAGGCGATACGTACGGAGAAATTGTATGACTGCGAGAAGATGGGCATACAGGTTGTTCCGAGTGCACGTGCCGTGAATTTCACCATGAACCGCAAGGCCATACGCGAGCTGGCACATACAGAACTGGGGCTAAAGACTGCAGACTACAGATATGCCAGCACGTTTGAAGAATTCAAGAAGGCCGCTTCGGAAATAGGTTATCCATTCATCGTGAAGCCTCTCATGTCTTCTTCAGGACACGGACAGAGCAAGGTTGATTCGCCTGACGAACTCGAAAAGGCTTGGGACTGCGCTGCACGAGGTGCACGTGGAGATATAAAGGAGGTTATCGTAGAACAGTTCATAAAGTTCGATTCTGAGATAACACTTCTTACAGTTACTCAGAAAAACGGTCCTACACTTTTCTGCCAGCCGATAGGTCATGTTCAGAAGGGCGGCGATTATCGCGAGAGTTTCCAGCCGGCACCAATAAAGCCTGATCAGCTGAAGGTGGCTCAGGAAATGGCCGCTAAGGTCACTGCAGCACTTACCGGTGCGGGAATATGGGGAGTTGAGTTCTTCCTCAGTGATAAGGACGGTGTATATTTCTCTGAGTTGAGTCCGCGTCCGCATGATACCGGTATGGTTACATTGGCAGGTACACAGAATCTGAGCGAGTTTGAGCTTCACTGCCGTGCTGTGCTCGGACTTCCTATTCCTTCAATCACTCAGGAGAAAATAGGTGCCAGTGCAGTAATACTGTCAGGTATTGAGAAAGAAGAGCGTCCGCTCTATGAAGGCATGGAAGATGTTTGCGCAGCAGAGAATACATATCTGCGTATCTTCGGCAAGCCTGTAGCTCATGTTGGACGTCGTATGGGTGTTGTTGTATGCTACGACAAACTTGGAGCTGATCTCAATGCTCTGCGCGACAAGTGCAAATCGCTGGCCGCAAAGGTTGAGGTGAAGTAAAAATAGAAGAATACATATTTATATATAATGGACAGACGCATCGGATGTTTCGGCTTTTGATACAGGCGGTGTTGTCTGTCCGTTTTTTTTGTTGCTCTATTGTGCTTTTTTGAACAAGTATTGCATTATCTTTGCCGTCGAAAAGTTGTCTGTATGCAGGCGCGTGTTCGGCATACGTGACGTTTTTTGAGGTAAAAGAATAATCATATAGGACAAGAAAAATGAAAAGATTCGAAGTTGCACTGTTCGACCTTGACGGTACGGTGATAGACACGGAGAGCCAGTATTCGCTGTTCTGGAGCAAGGCCGGCAAGATGTATCATCCGGAGATAGAAGGTTTTGCGGATGTGATAAAGGGTACGACTCTGAAACAGATTTTTGAACGTTATTTCCCCGATGAAGAAATACAGCGCAAGCTGACAGAGGGACTTGACGAGTGGGAGCGTGAGATGAAGTATACTTATGTGCCTGGCGTGCGTGAGTTTATTGCAGATATACGTAGCAACGGAGTGAAATGTGCTGTCGTAACAAGTTCCAACAGTAAAAAGATGGATTGCGTGAAGCATGCATTGCCTGAACTTTTCGGCATGTTCGACAAGATTCTTACGGCAGAGATGTTTTCTGCTTCCAAGCCAGATCCGGCATGTTATCTGCTGGGTGCTGAGGTGTTTGGTGCCGATAAGGATAACTGCGTTGTGTTTGAGGATGCTTTCACGGGACTTCAGGCCGGTATGGGCGCGGAAATGTTCACAGTAGGTCTTGCTACAACGAATCCGCGTGAGGCAATAGCTGACAAATGCAGTGTCGTTTTCGACGATTTCACTGGGCTTTCATATGCTCGTGTGGAAGAACTTATGAATTCTTGAAGAAAAAATTAGGAATATATTTCCTTGTAAAGTTTATTTGTTATATATTTGTACTGAATACATTTGTGTTCTCTTTGCAGATGCCGGTGGGCGTCTTGAGATGCAAATAAGAAAAAACAATTGAAATGGCTGGATATTTAGTAGAAGATCAGAGAAAGGTGACTACTCACCGTCTGATTCAGATGAAGCAGGAGAATAAGAAAATTGCAATGCTGACTTCATACGACTACACAACTGCACAGATTGTTGACGGAGCCGGTATGGATGTGATTCTCGTAGGAGATTCGGCATCGAATGTCATGGCAGGAAACGTTACGACGTTGCCGATAACGCTCGACCAGATGATTTATCACGCAAAGGCTGTGGTGAGAGCCGCCAAGAGAGCTCTGGTTGTCTGCGACATGCCGTTCGGAACATATCAGGTCAATGCCACAGAAGGTGTGACAAACGCTATACGCATCATGAAAGAGAGCCACTGCGATGCACTCAAGCTTGAGGGCGGAGTGGAAATTATAGACACTGTGAAGTCAATACTTGCAGCCGGAATACCTATCATGGGACATCTGGGACTTACACCTCAGAGCATCAATAAGTTCGGAACCTATACGGTTAGAGCACGTGAAGAGGCCGAGGCTGAGAAGCTTATAAGCGATGCACATACGCTTGAAGATGCCGGATGTTTTGCTCTTGTTCTGGAGAAGATTCCTGCATCGCTGGCAGAAAGGGTTACAAAGGAACTGACTATTCCGGTAATCGGTATAGGTGCCGGAGGTGCATGCGACGGACAGGTTCTCGTTGTTGCCGACATGTTGGGAATGACGAAGGGTTTCAGTCCTAAGTTCCTGAGACGATATGCCGACCTGCATACAATCATGACTGATGCTATAGGCCATTATATTGAAGATGTCAAGAATTGCGACTTCCCTAACAAGGACGAGCAGTATTGAAATTATATCTTTAAAGCATAAAAGCATTATTAACTTTTAAAAAAGAAAATGGTATGGATTTGAAAGGTTCTAAGACAGAAGCCAATCTGAAAGAGGCTTTTGCAGGTGAGTCAATGGCTCGTAACAAGTACACTTATTTCGCAAGCAAGGCAAAGAAGGATGGTTATGTCCAGATTGCACAGCTTTTCGAGGAGACAGCCAACAATGAAAAGGAGCATGCCAAGATCTGGTTCAAGCTTCTCGAGGGAGGTGCCATCA
>ULWY01086990.1_pt1 | contig 16263 bp, 11 predicted proteins | sample 1960761 | NCBI WGS metagenome assembly ULWY01 (sample SAMEA4835824, study PRJEB28245) | human gut metagenome | biome: gut microbiome; material: fecal sample | place: Denmark | collected 2008 | reverse complement strand
CCGTCCAGTACGGATAGCCGGTAGTCATGAAGTTCAGTCCGGCTGGAATCTGCTGTGCAAACGACTCCCACGAAGCCGACGTATCGCCGTTCCAACTTATCGTGCCGTATCTCTGCTGTCCGGCCCAGCTCGAACGTGTCAGGTTCACCACACGCTTCTCTTCCGTGCACTTGCGCTGGTTTTCATACACCCCTTTAGAATGGTGTAGCGAGTAAGTGTTCACGTCGAGCGGTCCCAACAGGTCAGTCAGAGCCTTCAGATTGCCCTCATACCTTGCTCTTTGGTCGTCCGCACTGATGTTTCCCGGTCGCCAGTCAGAATCTATAGGCTCAGAGCAGTCGCACCACCACGCATCCACGCCGTATTTGAACAAACCGTCATAGGCATATTTCCAATAAGCCTCAGACGCATCGTCGTCGTAGGCATTATATGTATCTCCGCCCAACATGAATCCGCGTCTGGCCATGTCGTCCGACTCCTCGCATCCGCTGATGTTCGGCCAAATCGAAATCATGTAATGCGCGTTCATGTCGTGAATCTCGTCAATCATCTTCTTCGGGTTCGGATACCTCCTCGGGTCATAGTTCTTTGCGCCCCAACCCTTAGGCCAGTACATCCAGTCCTGCACAATCAGGTCCAGTGGAATGTGCTTCTCCCTGAACGTCCTTACGATGTCCGTAATCTCGTCCTGCGTCGTATATCTTTCCCTCGACTGTATATAGCCGAACATATATTTAGGCATCACCGGAGCCTTGCCTGTGAGCCATCTGTAGCCGGCCACTATCTCGTCAAACTCAGGGCCGTAGATGAAGTACATGTCCACCTCGTTCGCAGCTTCCAGCTCCACACAGCCCCTCTTTCCCCTGTCGTCATATTTCATTCCGCATCCGTGGTCGAATAGCAGACCGTATCCAGCAGTCGAAACCAGCACAGGCATGCTTGTCTTCAGATTGTGCTGCACCACAAACATTTCCTTGCCCCTCAGGTTCATGTAGTCCTCCATGTGCGAGCCCAGGCCGTACAGTGCTTCGCCGTCCTGCCAGTTGAAATACAGCCTGTATTTCCATCCCATGCCCAGCGTGTCAGTCCCCGTCACCTTCATCTCAGCCTTCTCGCCGTCGGCCGTCTTTCTTGTAGCATTGTTCTTTGTGCTGAAATTCTTTCTAAAGAGCATCCTTTCTTCGCTTTCAAACGGTCCGTCCTTCCTTCCGCTTTCCTTCAGCAGATTGTTTCCTTTGGCATCCGTGAATCCGAAATCACCGTTTTCCGTGTTTATGCTCAACCTCAAGCGTTCAGTGGATATTCTTACTTCATCCCGTTTCCTCTTAACCGAAAACTCAGTATCGGTCTCTTTCTTGTATGAGCACGAAATCGAACCGTTGTCCTTGAAGGCCTCGTTCCTTGTATATCGTATTCTTATGATACTCGGTGATATGACATCCGCTTCCACCATTCCCTTTTCGGTACGGCAGACCACAGTCCTCTCTTCTTTTTCGTTTGCACTGACGTTTTGGCCTATGCACAATGCCAATGCAAACAGTATTGATGTAATAGATTTAAGTTTCATATATTTTATTGTGTGTCTTTATTTATCACAAGTCAATTTTGCCCCATAACATTACTTGAGATATTTCAATCAGCATATTGCTAAGTCTTATTTTACTTCTGTATGTGATTGATTATTAGTAATATAGCTGTTATTTTCCAAATAAGCATGTTTTAATCTGCTTATTTGGACTGTAGCACATTGAGGCTTTTGTATGATATAGTTACAAATAAAGCACGTATAGCACAAATCTCAAAATGTTTTAGCAGAAAATATGCACGAATCTAAATTTGCAGGTTTTATACAAGAACTCAGCATAGCAACCGTTGGTATGCTATGCAACAGAGCAATAAATGAATTAATATTATTTCTTCTGCTTTTTTGAGTATGTTATGTTTATAAAATTATACAGCTAATGTAATGAAACGTATATTCCTTTTATTTCTTTCCATTTTGAAGAGCTTTCCATTCCGTTGGAATTGAAAGCTCAAATCCATTTGTAAGCTTTATCTTATCTGGAAATAATGCATTCTTAAACCTTTTTTCATAACGCAACATATTAATAGGTGCACCGTTTCCCATAGTAGCTAAGTTACTGGAATACTGATGAGGTGGAAAATAAATGAATATATTGATTTTAGCCTCTTTGGCTAATTCAACTGCCGGTATCATATCGCTGTCTGCGGATACAATGATAGCAACGTCGCAATTATGTTGAAAAGCATCGGCTACAATCTGAGTGGCAATACGCACGTCAGACTCCTTTTCTTCGTAAGTGTGGATGATATTGTGGCATTTGAAACACTCTATTTCCTTTTTCAAGTACTTACCCAATATCAACTTGAATTTCGGATTTTCCTTATTGGCTTGAAAGAAAGCGTCCTGTCTTTTACGTTTTCCTACGTCCGTTGGTCTGGCTGAAAAATACTTAACTGCTATCAATTCTTGGTTTGGACGTAAGAAAGATTCCATCAGTTTGACAATGTCCAACCAATAATACTTCTTCCACGGAGCTGTTTTCAACCCGTAGTAGAAGTTGAATCCGTCTATGTAAACGATAACCCTTTGTTTGCTTTCTTCAGCCATATTTATAAAAAATAAGCCCTCGAAGTCGAGGGCGAGCCTTGGTCTTTCCCAACCAAGGGGGATAATTTTGTACTACAAAAATACATTTTTTATTTGATAGAACAAACTTGTATTGTATTTATTTTATCGTTTCATCTTGCAATTTAATGATTTATAAAATTTCAGAACTTGATTTTCCACGCACAAATCTCAGAATTTATTTTGCTGAAATCTGCACGATTCTCAAAATTCAGACAGGTGAAAACGTGCTTTTCTTTAAATGTCTAACAACAGATTGGTCTTTTTTCTGTCTGCTAATACTTAACTGTTCTTGCCTTCCTCAGGCGCTCAGAAAATAAATTCCGGGCGCTCGCAACTTAATTTCCGAGCGCCCGGAATTTTATCCGCGAGGGCTCGTAGCCCAAAAGATTCTTAAGATTCCGTTAGTTTATGCCGGAAAGGCAGTCCTTATTTTCCTGCTTCCGGCAGAGCTGTGTGCCAGTGGTCGGCAAGTTTCTTTGCCTCCTCCATGGTCAGATGTATCACGGCACCGTGCTTCGGCGAACTGAAGTTCGTTGTCTTCATCACGCCCTCGTTGAAACGTCCTATCGGTGTGAAGTTTACGAAGTCGGAAGTCTCTACAAATCCGAAGTTGTGCTTCTTTATGCCGTAGCAGTCGTACATGAGCACCCATTTGTCCTCGCCTATGCGCTTCCATACGTTCGGAGCCTCGCACGACGACGGTTCCGGGTCGTACCACTGAGGGTTGTATTCATATCCGCCGTTGATTCTGTCCGATACGGCCTGCTTGATGCCCGGTGTGCCGTCGTGGGCCACGTAGAACATGCGGTACTTGCCTCCCACGTGCGTTATGTCGGCATCTATGGCCGACGACTTCTTGTCGGGATACTGGAACAGAAGTTGGGGAACCGATTCCAGACGGTTGAAATCGTCGTTCACGTACGCATAGTACAGCTTGTTTCTCTCGTTGCCGAATCTCATGGTGAAGTATATCATCAGTTTGCCCTTCTCCTCGTCGTATGTCGTTTCCGGAGCCCATGCACAACCTATTTCGCTGAATTCGGCCGACATCTTGTCAAGGTCCAGATTCGTACGTTTCCAGTTTATCAGGTCCCACGACTTCATCAGCACCAGGCCCCTGTTGTTGCCCCAGCCGTACTTCTTGCCGTCTCTTTCCCATTCGGTGTCTCTGTAGCCCTCCTTCTGTGCAAAGATGTGCAGGTCTGTCATCGCCAGGTAGAACGCTCCGTCAGGTCCTCTGTATATGTGCGGGTCTCTGATGCCCTTCTGTTCGGCAATCGTGTCTCCCTTAATAATTGGTTTGCCGTCGTTGAGCGCTGTGAATGTGTAGCCGTCTGTGCTGAGCGCCATGTGCAGGCTGTGGGTGTCATCCTTGTGGAACACCAGCAGGTACGCCGACATGTCCTTCTCCTGCGGAACGGCGTTTCTGTATCCGAAGCTGTGGAACACGCTCTTGCCCTTTCCTGCTGCGCACAGGGCAGGACGCAGGGCATAGAATCCGCCGAATTTGTTGTGGTTCAGGCCCGACACGTCCATTCCGTCGGCCAGTGTGGTCCATGCCTTGCCGTCACGGCTCACCATGATGCCGACCGTGTTGCCTCGGTTATGAATCTTTGCGAAGAAGTGTCTGCCGATGCTGTTCTTTACCGCACGCTTATTCTTTGCATCGGAGTATATGGTGAATGTCTTTCCGTCGGTCATCACTCCGGCAAAAGCCTCTTCGTCGTAGTACAGCATCAAACCTGCCTCCGCATTGCTCTTTACAGTTATTTCGCTGCACACCTCGTAGTTCTTGTCCGAAGCTGTCACGAGCATCAGCCGTGCATCGGCAGGCGAAGAACCCTTGCCCTCTACCGTCAGACAGCCGTTCTTCAGATTGATTCTGTCCATCGGATACTCTCTCCAGAAGGTCCACTGAAGTCCCAGTTTGTCGCCGTCGAAGCTGTCCGACAGTTCCATGCCTTTACCGTCGGTTTCAGGCAGAGATGCCGACGACTTTGTTACTGGCCATCCGTCCTTTGTCCACTCAATCGGTTCAATCAGCGTCTGTCTGCCCAGCGTGTGGTAGCCGTTGGCATAGGCGTGGTAGACAATCCACCAGTTGCCCTGTGCATCGTCAATCAGTGTGCCGTGGCCCTTCGACCACCAGTTGTCGTCGGCCGTATATGTATGTACTATAGGATTGTAGGGTGAGTTCTCCCACGGTCCCGCAGGACTCTTCGAGCGTGCTGTCACAGCCATGTGGCTTGTGGCAGGTCCGGCCGTTCCGCCCTCGGCCGATGTCAGGTAATAGTAACCGTCGTGGTACGTCAGTTTCGGCGATTCCAGACACATGCACTCCGTCACCCAGTGTTTCGGATATGCCCATCCGTCGTACACCTTTTTCTTTTCGCCGTCCACGGCCAGTCCGTCGGGTGTCAGCTTCACCATCTCGCCATTGCTCAGGTAGAGATATCTGTTGCCGTCCTTGTCGGCCACGTGTCCCGGGTCAATGCCTCCCACCTTCAGGTCTATCGGCTTGCTCCACGGTCCGCGTATGTCGTCGGCCCATACCACCCAGTTGGTACCGGAGGCAGGGTAGTATATGTAGAACCGTCCTTTGTATTTCACGAGGTCGGGTGCCATGGCCGAACCTTCATATTCGGTTACGGCTCGGCATACAGGTTCCCAGTTGACAAGGTCTGTGGAATGCCAAATCAGGAATCCCGGAGCATAGAAGAACGGTGAGTGGGTCATGTAGAAGTCCTTTCCGTCTCTTACAATCGACGGGTCGGGATAGTCGCCTTTGAGTATGGCCTTCGGGAAAGTCTGTGCTTCTGCAAACAGGCTTATGGCCAGAGCGAGGATGATGGTCAAAGTGTGTTTCATAAAAATGGTTTTTGGTTGTTTTTCTCCGTATCAGCATTAGCCGTCAGCAGTTTTCCGGCTAAAGATATGCAAATATAGTTCTTTTGCCGATACATATAGGATTTCAGAAACATCCAGAAGACATTATATGTTCCATAAAAATTTATCGGACTGCAAGATTTTATTAACTTTGTACCTAATCGTGTATTTTTGTGTCTGATATATCACATATAAAGATTCTTGGATGGCAGAAGAAAATTTGAAAGATAAGGCGGCCCGCGGCATCATCTGGAGCGGCATCAGCAACGGCTCCATGCAGGTGCTCAATGCTGTGTTCGGAATTGTTGTGTCGCGCATATTGACACAGGACGATTTCGGCCTTGTCGGCATGCTTACAATATTTTCCACCTTAGCATCGGCTGTTCAGGAGAGCGGTTTCGTTTCGGCACTGACAAACCGCCGGAATGCCACGTACGACGACTACAACTCCGTCTTCTGGTTCAACGTGATAAGTGCAGGCATCATGTACGTGATACTTTGGTTCTCGGCTCCTCTCATCGCCATGTACTATCACGAACCGCGTCTCATTCCGTTGTCGCGCTATGCCTTCATAGGATTCTTCATAGCCAGCTTCTCCACTACGCCTCGCGCCATACTCTTCAAGAACATACGTGCAAAGGAACAGACGTTCATATCCATCCTGGCACTTGTGTCTTCAGGGCTTGTGGGGCTGACCATGGCTCTCTGCGGCATGTCCTACTGGGGTATTGCCACGCAGAGCATCGTATTCGTCACCGTGGGCACCATTGCCACATGGCATTTCTCGCGATGGCGTCCGTCCCTGCGATTCACCTTCAAGCCGGTGCGCGAAATGTTCGGATTCAGCAGCAAGATGCTGGTGACCAATATATTCAACTGTGTCAACAACAACGTCTTCACACTCGTGCTCGGCAATTCGTACAAACCGAGCGAAGTCGGTTCGTACACCCAGGCCAACAAGTGGAACACCATGGGAAGCCAGTTCATCACCGGCATCGTCCAGGGAGTGGCACAGCCTACATTCGTACAGGTGGGACGCGATCCGCAGCGCCTGCGTCAGACATTCCGAAAGATGCTGCGCTTCACGTCGTTCATATCTTTTCCTCTGATGTTTCTCCTGCTCACTGTGGCACCCGAGTTCATCACATTCCTGCTCACCGACAAGTGGCTCAGCAGTGCGCGCTATCTGCAGGCTCTCTGCGTCAGCGGAGCCTTTCTGCCCATAACGGCACTCTACTACAACTTCATCATCAGCCGCGGCAAATCCAACATATACATGGGCAACATCATCGTGCAGGGATGCGTTCAGCTGCTGATGCTGTTCTCCATCATGCGTTTCCATCTCGAGTTTCTCGGCATGACCGGCATCAAGCTCATGATTACGTTCTACGTGTCGCTCAATGTGCTCTGGCTCTTCATCTGGCACTATTTTCTCTGGCGCGAGATACGTCTGTCGCTTTTCAGCGCACTCAAGGATGTGCTCCCGTTCATGCTAATTGCCATTGCGTCTTCTTCGGCCGCATATTTTGTTACGACCGGCATTGAGGACGAACTGGGACTTATCATTTCGCGTGCGGTCATATCTCTTTCTATATACGTAGGGCTGCTGTGGATTACACATGCCAACATCCTGCGTGAGAGTTTAACCTATCTGTTCAAAAGGAAAAAACATAAAAAATGAAATTAGCATATCTCATTACAGCAGCAGACGACCCTGCACAGCTCCGGCGTCTGGTTTCGGCTCTCCATACGGATGCTGAGTTCTATATACATGTCGATGCCGATGCCGACATAGCTCCGTTTATGGAGAACATGTCTGCACCGAATATTCATTTCACAGATGTGCGCGAACATGTAAAGTCGAACAATTTTTCGGCAGTGCGTGCACAGATGCTTCTCGTGGCCGACTGTGTGAACAGCGGCGTGAATTTCGACTATGTGTTTTTTCTCTCTTCTGCCGATTATCCTCTTTGGCACTGCGACCGTATCACAGAATTCCTCTATGACAATAGGGGACGCGAATATCTGACGGCCATCTGTCTTGCTTCGCCCGAGGTAGGTGACTCATTTACCAAAGATTACAGACAGATGCGTCCGGACATCGACATTCCGTTTCTGGGCGATGCTGCACGCGACCGCATCAACAAGGCTTCGCGCAAACTGCTTTCGGCTGCAGGACTGCACAAGTCGCTGCAGTTCAAGGTGAGCCGTTCGATGTGGAAACTCTACAGAGGAGGTTCGGCATGGTGCATAAGCGGCAAGCTGCTCAACCTCGTATTCGGCCATTATGAGAGACACAAGGAGATTCATTCGTATTTCTCAAATCAGTTGAGGCCTATTGAGACGGTTGTTCCTACGATTGCCTTCAATACTCCACACGCAAAATGCTGTACTTTGCATATCGGCAATTTCACGTCAATGTCAGATCTTATGCCGTTGCATTTCATGGTGGCTTCGCAGTCGGGATACAAGATTCTCGATGAGCGCAATTATCATAAGATTGTATCTTCTGGAATGATGTTTGTACGCGGTGTGGACTCTGCATCAAGTTCTATACTTCTGGATATGATTGACAAATACAGAGACGCATGTGCCCCTGTTGAGTGACGTCTGTTTCTTTTGCGATGAATAAAGCAGATACTTACAATCTATCTATACGAGGAATTTTCATAGAGCAAAATCTTATCAGACTATGACAAACGAAACAAATCTTCCGCCTTACGAAGTCGACGTGGCGGTACTCATACTTTTCTTCAATCGTCCCGAACAGCTCAGCAAAGTGTTTGAGCAGGTGCGCAAGGCACGCCCGTCGAGACTCTTTCTTTATCAGGACGGACCGCGAGGCGAGCGCGACATGCCTGGCATTGAGGCATGCCGTAAGATTGTCGAACAGATTGACTGGCAGTGCGAGGTCAAGAGAAAGTATCAGGAACGCAACTATGGATGTGACCCTTCAGGATTTCTTTCTCATAAATGGGCTTTCAGCAATGCTGATAAATGTATAGTGCTGGAAGATGATTGTGTGCCGTCTGTCACATTCTTTAGATTCTGCAAGGAGATGCTCGACCGCTACGAGAATGATACGCGTATCAGCATGATTGCCGGATTCAACAATGAAGAAATAACTCCCGGTATACCGTATGATTACTTCTTTGCTTCTACATTCTCTATATGGGGATGGGCAAGCTGGAAACGTGTCGTAGATCAGTGGGACGAACATTATTCTTTCCTTGATGATGAGGTCAATATGCGCCAGTTGCGCAACCTGATTAAGACACGCAATTATAGGGATGATTTCATTTATATGTGTCGTAGGCATAAGGAGAGCGGAAAGCAGTATTTTGAAACTATATTCCATAGTACCATACTTTTTAATTCTGGATTGTCGATATTTCCAACCAAGAATATGATAAATAATTTGGGAGTAGTGGCCGATTCCACCCATTTTTCAGGTTCTCTGAAGACGATGCCTCGCGGTTATCGCCGAATCTTTACAATGAAGCGTTACGAGTTGGAGTTTCCGCTTCGCCATCCGCGCTATGTAATAGAGAATACGGCTTACAAGGAAGCTGTATATCGCATTATGGGCTGGAGGCACCCGTTCATAAAGGTATGCCGTTCTTTTGAGGAACTCTTCCTGAATCTGCGCTACGGCAATTTCTCCATTATCGGAAAAGCAATAGTAAATCGTATAAATAAGACGCTAGGACGTGATAAATGCAGTTGATTACCGATTCTAAAGTTCTGTATAGAAACACCTGCTAGGGACATTTACTGAATATCCCTATTTACTGAATGTCCCCTGCTAAACATCGAATGTGATGTTATAAAAGGGAATCATCTCGTTTCGTTTTGAGATGGTTCCTTTGACTTTTTATGTGGTCAGAAGCAAGTTATTTGATTTCAAGTTCTGCCCCCTTTTCAATTTCCACTCCTATTTTCAGTTTTGTTTCTTCGTGTGATTCAATGGTTAGCTTTACTCCTTCTTTTACAGTAACATTCTTAACTGTTACTTTATTTCCGTGGACTAAAGTATCTGTTTCGATTACTTTATCTGAAAGCATAACTTCACCTCCTGCATCAGTGACAGAAGCATAGGCGTCAACCAGTCCATAGCCGTACTTTAAATTCCATGTGCCGTTTGGACGATTTGAATTTACGTTGTAGGTCTCGTTTCCTATCTTCTTGGCATTTCTTTCTATTATATCTCGAACTTCGTTGCCTGTCAATGACGGGTTTATTCCAAGTATAAGAGCTGCAACGCCTGAAACGTGTGGACATGCCATTGAGGTTCCTCTGAGGTAACCGGCACTTCCGTTTGGCATGGTAGAGTAGATGTTGTCACCTGGGGCACATACATCCACTTCATTTCCTATAGAAGAGAAGTCACTTATGCTTCCATTGCTGCTTATTGATGAAACAGTCAATATTTCAGGACGATAATTACCAGGAAAAGTCACTGGCCCCATGTATTGGTTGCCTGCTGATTTTACGATTATAGTTCCCTTTCCATTACGTCCATATATAAGTGCTGAGTCTAAAGCTTCTTTGATTACATCTGTTTCAGTACTTCTCCATGAGCAGGAAATGATGTCTGCACCGTTTTTCCATGACCAGTTTATACCTGCTGCTAATTGCATTGATGCAATTGGTCCGGAGAGTTTGTTGCTGACAGACATCAATTTCGCATCCGGTGCTACACCTCTTATGAATAGATTATTTGCTTCTGCACCGGCAATGCCTGCGCAATGAGTCCCATGATAGCCGAACAATTGGCTTGGCGAAGTGAACGTTTCTGTATCATAGCTCAATGGATGTATGTTGTCATTCAGGTCAGGATGACTCATATCTATTCCATGGTCTACAACTGCAATCGTTACACCTTCGCCTGTTGAAATATTCCATGCGTCTACGACAGAAATGTCGATATTGGAATAATTGCTGTTATGTAGCCCCCACTGTTTGTTGAAATCTGGATCATCTACAGATTCCAATAAATCGCAGGAGAAGTCTGGAGAGGAAGATTGGAACAAACCTGTTTCGTAAATGGCATTAGCTGTTTCCAATGTGCTCATTTCTGTCTGGCTCGTTATTGACAGTGTATACCATAATGGCAGGTATTCGTATGTTTTTTCAATCTCAAGTCCATATACGCCTGCTATGGAGTCCAGCAATTGTATGTCTGATGCACTTTTTAGTCGTACATTTATATAATTGGTCAGATACATCTCGTCTATACTTGATGTCTTGTAAGAAGGATAGATAAAAATATTTTCATCGCTGTTATTGTACAATTGTTCCGATAATAGGGCAGTATTGCTTTCTGTTACATTGTTATTAAGGTTCACATATACAATTCTGTATGAACCTGCTGTATCGCTTTTTGCATATCCGGCTTGTAACAAAGAAGATAAAGTTTGAGGCATATTTTCACTTCCGTTTATCGGGATAATCACAGATGCCTTGCTGCTGTCGACCTCAATGAAACGTTTCTCTCCATTATAGTAGTAATAATGTTCTTGACAAACAGCCGATATGCATACGAATATTAATGTCAAAAATAATAGACTTTTTGTTTTCATAATCTTATTCTACTTATTTGTATGTTTGGTGATTATTGCCTTCTCAGTTCAGCATTTGGTTGAACGTTGATTTATTGTTTGGCAACTTATTTTAATATAATCATACGTTTTGTAGAAATAAGCTTTCCGTCGGCTATAAGAGAATATAAGTACATGCCGTTTTCTAATCCTGCACTGCTTATGTCCTGCGAGAATTGTCCTCTTTCAGACATTTCAATTTGTTTTATCTGTGTCCCATTCATATCATATATACATAAGATTGCCTTTGTAATATTTTCGGGAATGGATAATCTTATGGTAGTCTTGTCTGAGAATGGATTAGGTTTGTTTTGCGATAAAGAAATGATATCTGTTTCCATGTTTTCCGATATTAGTGTTGTGCCTCCTTTTGACGTAGTTGGTTTGTTTGAAGCTTTATTCTCCAAAACTGCAATCTTTGCATTAAGTTCATTTATGGATTGTACAAGTAATGGTATCATTTCTATATAATTGATACTTTTGCTTCCATCCGCATTTTCATATACCAAATCAGGGTAGACATCTTCCAAAGCATCTGCAGAAAGCGCATAGTGCTTCTTTTCAAAAGTCATAGCTTCCATTTCTGTCATAGTAGGTATAGCTGTAGCTGTATCACCCGAAACAGCCGCATTTGCGAATGCTGGTATTTCGTTGTAATATTCTATTGCATTCAATCCTGCCATCTTGTCAACGATGCTTTCTGCATCCGTGCTTGCGTAAGGCTGCAATGATGTTGTAGGAGTTTGAGCTGACGGGCTCAGTATTACGCCATTTATTGAACCTGTAACTGTTAGATTGCCTTTTACCTTGGTATTTCCATTGAAATATCCCGCATATCTTCCGTCAACATATGTTCCGTTTTCAGAATTGCTTGATGTACCATAAACTCCGGCACCATAAGATGTTCCCATTAAACGACCATATACACCATAATTCCAACCCGATGTTGCAAAACCTGCTGAACCGAAGACTCCGAATGCACGACCGTTAGCTTGTTGCCCTTCTTCTTTCGATTTAACATCACCTTTAATTCCTACAGCAAAATTATAACCATCAACATAGGAACGAAAATCTCCTGCATATCCCCAATTAAGTCCTTCACCTGCACTTAGAGAGTATATCCCGCATTTATCTCCCATTATACTAACATTGTAAAGGTCGTATCCAGCGCTTCCTAATGAGATTGTAGACAACGGCGTTTCAGATGAATTGATAGAAATGTTTCCATTTGAAGTGATTCTAAATTGTCCATAAGTAGATGTTGCCATAAGGCATAAGCAACATACTGTTAAGTAAATCTTTTTCATGAATGTGAATTTTAATAGTGTATTAGCTTTAACGGTTTATGCTCCAAATATAAGATTAGTTTCTTATCTCCACAAATTTTTGTGTTATATTTAATGAACTTCATGTATTTAAATTTTAAACGAGAATTAATAGAATACGAAATCAAACATTCGCTATTCTTCCTGAATCTTCGCTACGACAATTTCTCGATTATCGGAAAGGTTGTTGTCGACCGTATAAACAAGACTCTAGGATGCAATTTATGCCGTTGATTTGTCGGTCTTGTATATTACCCGGCATAATTGTGTATATGCGATGTGCTCATTTATCAGTCTTTGTCGGCACATTAATCATAAAAAGAAGTAAATTTGCACCGGAAGCATAAATTTTTTACTACCATGTACAACAATAGAATTGTCGTGTATACATCTGGAACATTCGACATGTTCCATTCCAACCATCTGAAGATGATAAAATATGCCCGCGGACTCGGCGATACACTCATTGTCGGTGTCAGCACTGACGAACTGGTGTGTAGCTACAAACGTCCGCCTATAATACCTTTCGAGGAACGAATGGCCATAATCGAGGCCCTCAAATATCCGGATATAGTAATACCGCAGCGTTCGCTCGACCATACTGAACTTGTCAAGAAACTCAACATAGACGTTTTTGTTGTCGGTGACGACTGGACTGGCAAATACGATTATCTTAAGGAACTCGGAGTGACAGTATTTTATTTCCCTTACGGCGACGGCGTTAGCACAACTAAGATAAAGGAGGAAATTCTGCACAAATACCGCGAAATGAAGGAGAAAGTGGACAAGCGTCCTAATCCTGACATAAAGGTGCGCGGTTGACTCTCGTTTGAAATCTTTTCAGAAATAATAAAAACACAATATACGTGGAACAGACATTTGATGCCAAAGCTCTCAAGGAACGTTTCAATCCTGAAGGTTCGCTCCTGCGACGTCAGCAGAACCGTATGACCGAGATGCTTGTCTTCATTGACGGCGTATGCCGTAAGCATAATATAAAGTATTGGCTCTGCAGCGGTACGTTGCTGGGATGTATACGTCATGGAGGGTATATCCCGTGGGATGACGATTTGGACATAGAGATGCTGAGAGATGATTATCTCAAGCTGTTGAAAGTGCTCCCTTCAGAGCTTCCGGACAATTATGCTCTGCAGACTAATGAAACCGATCCTGGATATTTCTTTACATACGCCAAACTGCGCGACAAGCGCTCGACATTGTCCGAGGTGAACCATTATGACAGAATATTCCGTTATAAAGGCATATATATCGATATCTTCCCGTTGGAGAAGAATCCTATATTCCTGCACTGGGTTTCGTGTCGTCTGCATGGTTTCACATACAATGTCATGAATAATCCGCGCAACAGCGACGAGCAGGCTTTCAAGAAGGTAAGGCGCATATACCGTTTCTGTGACAAGTTCGCTTTCCCTATCTTGCGTGCGCTCTCGCGCCTTTGGCCGTCGCACATACTTCATTATTCATTCGGCATTCCATATTCCGACACCCGTTATCCGGAAGATATATTCCCGCTCACCACTGCAAAGTTTGAGGGCTATGACATGCCTGTGCCTCACGATTCGCACATGTGCCTCAAACGCAAATTCGGCGATTACATGCGCCTTCCAAATATCGACGAACTGCATCTTCATGTAGCTGATATGACTATAGAGGATTGAAGGTGCAGTATGTGCTGGTAGTTTCTTATAGTATGTTTAGTTCTTGTCGCGGGCATAAGGTCCCTGGTCCTGGCTAGGGATGACGTGACATTGAGACATTGCGGTATCGTCCGCATTGCTGTCAGCATAGTTGATACTATGCAAATATCGAGTTTGCAGCTTTCATACACGGTCCTTTAATGGACCGTCATCCCTGGCCTGGACCAGGGATCTATACAATATCCTCTCAAACGGTTTATTAGTGCAATTCTGATAAAGCGATTATTCATAAATAAAAAACCGGAGCTGTCCTCACGGATGGCTCCGGTTCGTCTTAACAATAATAGCTTTGACTAGAAGTTCATAAAATAACTTTGAACGGAAACTACTTATTTGTATTGTTTATCTTCGAACGATATACTCCTGGTGTGCATCCGTATTTCTTTTGAAATGCCCGCCTGAAAGTGCTTTGTGAATTGAAACCTGATTCCATCGATATGGAATCCAATAAATCATCGGTAGTGCGCAATAGTTCTTCTGCGTAAAGCAAACGTCTTTGGTTCACGTAGTCAAAGAAGGTAATGCCCAACTCATTGTTAAGATAGTCTGATATATATGTTCTGTTTGTTCCTATTTCATGTGCCAGATCAATTATTGTCAAGCGAGGGTTCAGATATAGTTTCTTTTCCTCGAATGTTTTGTTGAACTGTTCCGCAAACGCATATTTTGACTCCTGTGTTTCTGTTTCGTAGGTATTTGCGTTGTTGTCATCAAAATCTGAAGGAGAGGATGTCATGATTTCCATTTCTACATTTTCTTGTCTATTTATGAATCTGCATATTAACAACCAGATAAAACATGATAGGAAGTAGTATAGGGTGTCTGTAACTGCTTCAAGGTAGAAGTATGATAAGCTCCATAGTCCGAGAAAAAGTACGAACGACAATATTATGACGTATAGCCATTTCAGGTCTATATTTTCACTGTAGGAATATGTTTCCTTCATGTGTTTGTGGTAAATAGGTATGCACACCAGAGAATATATCATGACGCATAGCCCGTATATGGCAGAATACCATGTGCTGATTGTGTATAACCTTTCTTCTTTTGTGAAAATATATGCTGTAGCCAGAAGCAGGAATGGTGCTGTGTGTATGACGACTGTTTTCCATGTAAGTGATTTCGGTTTTAGAAGTTCAAAAAGTATGAAGGCGCATGTTGCTATTGATGGAGTGTCGAACATGATGAACAGTTTTCTGAGATAGTCGCATTCGTAGTAACCACCCAGAAGCATGAATGCATCCTTGTATGATTGGATTGCCCATAGCAGAAGAACATAGCCTGTCACCACTCTAAGTCTTTTGTTTTTTCCTGCTGTACGCAGGAAATATGCGCTCATCATGGTGAGGAATGTCATGTTGGCTCCTGCCGCGTAGTACATTATGTTAATTGATAATGTTTCGTCCATTTGTGAGATTCATGTAGCAATTAAGGTTGATTTTGTTTGTTCATGTCCGATAGTTGTAACTATTTTTGAGTTATTTCAAGTGTTGTGTCGTTTTCTAGGCAAATATATGTCTTTTTATAGTTATTTCCATGTTTGCATACAGTAAAAAACGGTGTTCAAACTGTCAGAAATCGTAAAATTAACCATGCTATGGGCTGTTGAGTCTTTGTTGTGGATGCTGTATAACGCACATTGTATAGGATTATAATGAAATAGTCCTATCAAATTCCATTTAGGAATAATGATAGGACAATCTCATTATTATATGAATATGTTCTTTTTCCCAATTGTAGTTTATGTCGGCACTATAAAATATTTTGTGTAAATAGAAATACGGGATTCAGAAAAGAGTCTCGTATTTTTTATTTTATACATTTGCAAAATGAAGAAGATTATGAAAGAAAAGAATCAAGTAGTGCCTGATGAGATGTTAAGCAAGGAGTTCCTTAGCCAGTTCAAGACAGAAGCCGATGTAAGCAAGTTCCTGAAGCAGTTGCATGCCCAGGTATTGGAAAAGATGCTTGAAGGCGAAATGGATGCCCATTTGGGTTATGAAAAGAATTCCGTTGCCGGCAATAACAGTGGCAATTCACGTAATGGCAGCTATCCGAAAAAAATCCAGACCGGACATGGA
>ULWY01051569.1_pt1 | contig 16508 bp, 12 predicted proteins | sample 1960761 | NCBI WGS metagenome assembly ULWY01 (sample SAMEA4835824, study PRJEB28245) | human gut metagenome | biome: gut microbiome; material: fecal sample | place: Denmark | collected 2008 | reverse complement strand
GCTTGGCCGTAATGATTGTTTCGGTGGCTGTGGTCATCGGGTTCAAACATCAGGTGCGCGATAAGGTGGCTGGTCTGGGGGCGGATGTTCTCGTTACAAGCATGGAGGCTGCGCAGTCGTATCAAGCTACTCCTATAGAGTGCGACGATAGTCTTATAGCCAAGTTGCACGATGTTCCTAATGTATCGCACATACAGCGTTATTCTACCAAGCCCGGCATGATAATGACGAAGCAAGATTTTCAGGGGATGGTGCTGAAAGGCATTGGTCAGGAGTACGACGTTACGTATCTGAATAATCATATCGTAGAAGGAAGCATTCCGGAGTTTACCGATTCTGTAGCAAGTAATAAGGTTCTTATCTCTAAAGATATTGCCGACAAACTGTCACTTAAGGTAGGCGATAAGCTCGATACGTATTATCTTGAAAATAATATCCGTGCCCGCAGAATGACTGTGTGCGGCATTTACCAAACCAACTTCTCGGCTTTCGACGGACTTTTTCTTGTGACCGACCTCTATACAGTGTCAAAACTGAATAATTGGGCAGAAGGTGATAGAATAAGCGGAATAGAGATAAGTATTTCCGACCCTAAGCAGGCAGAACAGGTAGAAGAAGACCTATATACATTGTTCAACAATAAGACCGATAGCTATGGGGTAGAGTATTACCCACGAACTGTAGAAGAAGTCTATCCGCAGATATTCGCATGGCTCGATTTGCTCGATGTCAACGTATGGGTAATACTTATTCTGATGACAGGAGTGGCGGGCTTCACTATGATATCCGGACTACTTATTATTATATTGGAGCGTACCAACATGATTGGAGTACTGAAAGCTCTGGGGGCAGACAATACATCTATACGTAAGGTGTTCTTGTCGTTTTCAGTCTTTCTTATCGGCAGAGGCATGTTAGCCGGAAATGCTATAGCCTTGACTTTTTATGTTCTACAGAGGTGCTTCCATGTTATAAAGCTCGATCCGGCTACCTATTATCTTGATTCCGTTCCGGTAGAGATAAGCGTTTGGATATGGCTGTTGCTCAATGTATGCACACTCATAGTGGCCGTGCTTATGCTGGTAGGCCCTTCATATCTGGTAAGCCGCATTCATCCGGCTAAATCAATGCGTTACGATTAATTGCCATTCATTCTGATGGGATAAAATAAAAGCCTTTCAATCTTTATCACGTATCCAACCGTGTAAGGATTGAAAGGCTTTACTCTTCAGTTCTCTTTCTTATACTCGTATTAAACTATCCTATCTTACTGATTTTTTTCAGTCTTTCTTCGTCTATGATTTTAATTTTTCGTCCGTCGATAATGATAAGTTTCTCGGTCGCGAAATTCGATAAAGTACGAATAGCGTTCGATGTTGTCATGTTCGACAAGTTCGCCAAGTCTTCGCGCGAGAGGTATATGCTCAGCGTACACAGGTCTTCTTCTACTCCATAAGTATCTTTCAGGAACAGCAAAGACTCAGCCAGACGTCCGCGAATGTGCTTTTGAGTCAAGTTTACTGTACGTTCGTCTGATATACCCAAGTCTATGGAAAGCTGCTTTATGAAGAACATGGCCAAGTCAGTATTCTCTTTAATCAGTTCGCTTATTACCGGCATCGGAACAAGGCATATGGTACATGGCTCGAAAGCCGCAGCCGCCGTGACAAAGTTCTCTTGTGCGAAATAAGCGCGATAAGCAAAGTATTCTTTGTCTTTTATCACGCGGATAATCTGGCTTCTTCCGCCAACCCCGTCTTTATAAATCTTTACTTTGCCGCTTAGCAGACACATCAAGTGCATGGGTGTTTCGCCTTCGCAGTAAATTGTCTCGTTTTTTTTGTACTTCTGTATAGTGAAGTTCTTAGCGAGATACTCTCGCTGTGTCTCTGTAAGAGGCTGCCATAAGTCGGGGATACTTTCGGCTATTTCTACTTGTGTTAGTTCTTTTTTTACCATTACTGCTACAAAACCATGTTATATAGCACAAAGATAAGGAGAAATTATTAAAAACATGTTTTAAAGAATAAAAAAATCGTTTCACCTCTGTCGTATTTTGTTATATTTGTCCCAAATTTATGAAACAGATTACTGAGAGAAAGTGCGCTTGGTTGCGCTATATAATATTGTTTGCGCTGTTTTTGGTGCATGGCTCTATAGTGGGGGCAAGAGATTTTGTTTCGCCTCCATCGCTAAAGCCTTATGTAAACGATTCATTGTTGGAACATATTTTTGAGGCGGCGTCTGTGTGGGAGAATGAGGTTGCCGAATACCAAGCCGATCTTTACTTGAAGGGTAGGTTCAGGGTTCATAAAAGCAATCGTATAGTAAAGTATATACCGTCTATGTTTCGCTTGGAGAAGGGGGTGAACGACTATATACACGAGTCGATAAGCGAATTGCACTACACCAGTCCCCGTATATACGACAGAAAGGTGCGTGCCGTGCAGACTACTATCCCCGGAGGAAACAGCCGTTTCTTTGATGTCCTTAATTTCCTTAAGTTCAATATTTACTCTCCATCGGTTATGGGAGACAAGATTCTCTCGCCCATGTCTAGAGAGAACAGCATTCACTATCATTACCTGCTAGATTCTATAGATTACAGTCAGAAGGGAGAGGTATATAAGATACATGTTATCCCAAGGTTCCGCAGCACTCAGCTTATGGAAGGATATCTATGGGTGTCGTCCGACGACTGGACGATACGTTATCTCGACCTTGAGGGAAAGTATGATTTGATAACCTTTCATATAGTTATGCAAATGGGCGTTGACGATAAGAGCAAGTACTTGCCGCAGTTGCTCAATCTTGCCGTCGTTTTCAAGTTTATGAGGAATCATTTCGAGATGAACTATACGGGTTGGTTAAATTATAAGGATGTGGTGTTTCATGAGGAAGGCGACACGTTGCGTGTAGGGGAAAAGCAGAAAAAAGAAGACTATAACATGTCTAGTTCTTATACCCTTACCGCTGACACTACTCGTTTGATAGAAGACCGTGCCGCATTCGCGCGTATCCGTCCGTTGCCCTTGTCCGACGAGGAGGAGTGGCTTTATCGTGAGTTTGACGCTCGGAAGATGCACCGTGCAGATACGCTGGTAGATATGTCTCGGCGTAAAAAGAACTTGGTTATGATGGGGCAGTTTGGCGATGCGCTGATAAGCAGTTACGATATCGATATGTCGAAGATAGGAAATGTTACCTGCTCGCCTCTTATTAATCCGCTATTGGTTAGCTATAGTCATCGCAACGGTATTTCTTATAAGCAGGAGTTTAAATATAATAAGCTTTTTCATAACGACAAGTTGCTGCACATAGTTCCGCAGGTGGGTTATAACTTTACGCAGAAAGAACTATATGCCAAGCTTGACGCTGAGTACGTATACGCTCCAAAACACCACGGGTCGTTTACGGTGAATGTAGGAAACGGTAACCGTATATATAGTAGTGTGGTGCTCGACCAACTGAAGCAGATGCCCGACAGTACATTTAACTTCGACGATGTAAACCTTGAGTATTTTAAGGACGTGTATGTTATGCTGGGACATAATTACGAGTTGTTCAACGGCTTTTCGCTCATGACTGGTTTGGCTATGCACTGGCGTTATACGGCTTACCGTAATTCGGAAGTCGAAGGCAGGGTACGTACTCGCTATAACGGATTCGCACCACGCATCCGTGTGTCGTGGACTCCAAAGATGCATTATTATATGAACGGCAACCGAAAGGTGAATATAGGTTCTCGCTGTCCTACGTTCGTGGTCGATTATGAGCACGGCCTTAACGTGCTGAACAATTCGGGTTCATATCAACGTTTGGAAATGTCGGCCGAGCAGGTAATAAACATCCGTAAAATACATTCTTTGGCCTATCATGTAGGAGGCGGCTTCTTTACCAAGCAGAAAGAAATGTATTTCGTAGACTTCGTAGATTTTGCCAACCGTAATCTTCCGCAAGGATGGAATGACGATATAGGCGGAACATTCCAGATGCTTGATGGACGTTGGTACAACTCGTCTCGTCATTATATCCGTGGCAATATGACATACGAGACTCCGTTCCTTCTTCTTTATCCGGTTAGTAAGTTGCTATCGTTCATTCAGAAGGAGAGGGTATATGGCGGTGTACTGTTTATGCCTCATCTTAATCCTTATCTGGAATTCGGCTATGGCATAGGCACACACTTGTTCGATTTCGGCGTGTTTGTAGGACACGGAAGGGGTAAGTTCACATCATTAGGATGTAAGTTCACGTTCGAGCTGTTTAATAAGTAATTTTGTTTAGATTTAAGTAATTGCATTATGCATAAAAAAGATGCTCCTCCTTAACACTATAAGGAGAAGCATCACAACACAAAAACTAAACTAGACTTAACTAAACTATTCAAATAAGAAGTTTCACAACTTCTGTTTTTATATGTACATCACAAATATATGACTTATATTTATAGTTGACAAAAATCAAGATAATAATTTTCTCATTTTATATGGAAATATGTTTTAAAACTATGATAATTGTCAAATAGTATGTTTATTAACATAATTCTGAAGCTCTTGCTTGTAGCTATCTGATATAGGAATATACTCTTTTCCGAAAACAATGCGCCCCTTGTCTATGACTTTAATCTTTTGTTTTTGCACGATGAATGATCGATGTACTCTGATGAAACGATCGGCCGGCAATTTCTCTTCCATGGCCCTCATGCTTATGAGTGAGAGGATGGGGCGCGGCTCGTCTTCTGTATGTATTTTTATATAGTCTTTAAGTCCCTCGATATACAGTATTTTATCGAGTTCTATTTGCACCAGCTTATAGTCGCTTTTTACGTAGATATATTCGCCGGCAAAGTTCGTTACGCTGTCGGCCGTCTTTTGAGGAGCTTCGTCGGCCTTCTGTTTTAGCTCGAACCATTGTACCGCCTTATTTACCGCCTGCATAAAGTCGGCATAGCTGATAGGCTTTAGCAGATAGTCGAGCGCATTTACCCGATAGCCGTCTATTGCATATTGGTCGAAAGCGGTGGTAAACACTATTCTTGTTTGTTCGTCTACCATTCTGGAGTATTCCAGTCCGTTAAGGTCGGGCATCTGAATATCTAGAAACAGCAAGTCTACCGGTGTTTCTTGCAGATGCTTCATTGCTTCGATAGCACTAGAATAACAACCGCACAGCTCCAGTAGCGGAGTCTTTTTGGCGTAGCTCTCCAGCAGTCCCAGTGCAAGAGGTTCATCGTCTACAATAGCACATTTAAGTTTCATAGTCTATATGTATTTTGTGATTATTGATGCTTGTTATTTAAATAGATTATCAGCGTAGACTGATATGTCTTCTTATCCTCAGTAAGACCTCGTTTCCATTCAAACTGATTAGGATAAATCAGCTCCAATCGTTTGCTTACCTGCTCCAGTCCGATGCCCGATCCGCTTTTATCACCCTCATTCTTAGGATAATTACTGTTGCTAATATTGCAAGTAACCTGTTTTTCGCTTTCTGCCACCATGATGTCTATAAAGCTGTCTTCTACTGTCGAGATGCCATGCTTAAACGCATTTTCTATCAGCGATATGAAGATTAGCGGAGCGATAGGGGTCTGGCTTTGCGGCTTTATATTGAACTGCGTATTTATTTTTACGTGAGGCGAAACGCGTATGCGCATTAGCTCTATGTAGTTCTTTATGAAATCTATTTCTTTGGTAAGAGGTACATACATCTGCTGGTTATCGTATAGCACATATCGCAGCAGCTTGCTAAGTTCTTGAATGGCCTGTTGCGCCTTGTCGGTATCGAAAGCTACCAGCGCATAGATATTATTCAGCGTATTAAGCAAGAAGTGAGGGTTAAGCTGATTTCTTAAATTCTTCAGCTCTGCCTCTGTGCGGCTTTTTACCGCCTCTTGTTTTTCCGCTTCCGCCTGGCTGAGGCGTATGCTCATGCGTATGGATACACTAAGACCTGCCGAAAAAACGAGGCTTAACACATCTCGCAGAATAAAGATTATGCGTGGCGGAAGGTATTTGTTATCCATACGGGGTGGAAAGCAAATAGTGCTATAATAGTTCATGCCGAGGATGAGCAGAAGAATAGTTATCAGATTAGCGATAAAGAATTCCTTGTTTCGTTCTTTGAACAGCAGGCGAGGGATGAAAAGAAAGTAGTTCAGATAAAATATGATGCACACTGTGCTTGGCATTACACAGTGATGCATGAAAGCTTTCCAGTTGATGCTTCCGTTGGGCTGCTGCAACATAAACAGCGGGAAGGCGAAAAACAATCCCCAGCATATAAGGTGTATGGCGATTTCGAGCCCGCGGTGTTTTTTATTTGCAAAAGAGTTCATTAGATTCATATCTTCGTTATAAGGCAAAGTTAGAATTTATTTTGTTTTTAAAAAAGTCCGGCTGCATCCAATAAAGAACTTATTTTCAGCAGCCGGACAGGAAACCAAAGTTATGAAGAACAAAATAGACAGGTTGGCTTTCACAAGTTAGCCTGCCAATATCATTAAGACTTTTTAGTCAACCAATATTATTCGTATCTCAAAGCTTCTATCGGGTCGAGGTCGGCTGCCTTTTTAGCCGGATACCATCCGAAGAAGACTCCGGTTAGGGTACATACAGCAAACGACAGCAATACGCTCCAAGGTTGGATAAATACCGGCCAGTGGGCTACGGTCTTTATTATGAAGCTCGCTCCACAGCCAAGTACCACGCCTATCAATCCTCCGGTGATACTGATAAGGATTGATTCTATAAGGAACTGCGATAGGATATCTACTCCGCGAGCTCCTACAGACATACGCAAGCCAATCTCACGTGTACGTTCTGTTACAGATACGTACATGATATTCATGATTCCGATACCGCCTACCACCAGTGATATACCTGCGATACATGCCAGCAGGGTAGTCATCAAGTCGGTAGTACTGTTTAGCATAGAACTCAGCTCCTGCTGCGTACGTATGGTAAAGTCGTCGCTATCGCTCTCTTTCAACTTATGCTCGCGGCGCAAAATGGTAGTGATTTCGTCTACTGCCTCATCGGTCATATCTTCCGTAAGAGCCGAGGCGAACAATCCGCTCAGGTAAGTCTGCGCTAACAAGCGCTTCATTACCGTGGTATACGGAGCAAGCACCACATCATCCTGGTCCATACCCATAGAGTTATATCCTTTTGACTTCAGTACACCTATAACCCTCATAGGTATCTTGTTGCATCGTATCACTTTTCCTATCGGGTCCGAGCCATCGGGGAATAAGTTGTCTACAATGGTTTTACCTATAACGCACACTTTAGCTGCCGTGCGGATATCGTTTTCGCTGAACATTTCACCTTGCTCTACCGAAAGCTGTCGGATGGTAAGATAATCAATGCTTACTCCAGTTACCGATGAAGGATAGTTATTAGCTCCTGCTATCAGTTGTCCCGACGATGAAACGTTAGGACTGATGGCGGATAGAAAGTTGCATTCATCGCGCAACTTCTCATAGTTTTCCAACTTCAGCGTTTGCATGGCCGACGGGTCTTGACGAATACCGCCACGCATTTCTGCTCCCGGATGAATCATGATCATGTTAGATCCCATCTCCGAAATCTGCTGTTGGATGCTCCGTTTAGAACCCTGGCCAATGGCAAGCATCGCTATGACCGACGCTACACCTATGATGATACCCAGCATGGTGAGGAAGGCACGTAGCTTGTTGTTAGCCAAAGCCCTTAGAGCTATTTTAAAAAGATTAGTTCCGTTCATAATTCTTGTTGTTTTTAATACGCCAGCCTTTGTTAGTCTTCATCATTTTTAGGCAGTGCGGCCAAAGCTTCCGCTGCCGATAAAATGTTGGTGTTAACCGTATCTTCTATTACATGTCCGTCTCTCAGTCGGATGTTTCGGCTGCTGTATTGCGACAACTCCGGATTGTGAGTGACAAATATAATAGTTCTTCCTTCTTTATGTAACTTCTGAAATAAAACCAATATTTCGAAAGAAGTACGTGTGTCCAGGTTACCTGTAGCTTCGTCTGCAAGGATAACCGCAGGGTTGTTGACTAATGCACGAGCGATGGCTACACGCTGCATCTGACCACCCGACATTTGGTTTGATTTATGCTCCAAACGGTCGCCCAACCCTACAGCCATCAATGCATCTATAGCACGGCGGCGGCGTTCGGCTGCGCTGACTGATGAGTTGTACATCAGCGGCAGCTCCACGTTTTCTACAGCGGTAGTCTTAGGCAGCAAGTTATAATTCTGAAAGACGAAACCGATTTTACGATTACGCAATACGGCTCTTTGCGGTTTGCTCATGGTTCTTACCGAAACTCCATCAAGCAGATATTCTCCGCTGGTTGGGGTGTCAAGACATCCCAACGTGTTCAGCAATGTAGATTTTCCCGAACCCGAAGTACCCATGATGGTAACAAACTCTCCTTCGGATATGGAGAATGAAACACCGCGCAAGGCATGTACTATTTCATCGCCCACCAAAAAGTTTCGCTTTATATTCTGTAATTCAATGACAGTTTTACTCATGTTACTTCCTCTCTTTGAATTTATTGTTTATTTCTTCTTGTTTCTTCCCGGAGGGCCTGGCATGAACGGGCTACGTTCGCCGCTTGTAGTTTGTTCATCGGCTACCGGTGTGTTGCCTCCTTTCACTGTAGTTTCTGTTACCACTGCCGTTCCTTCTGCTATGCCTTCAGTAATTTCTGTGCATGTACCGCTGCTTATACCTGTTTTTACAGGGTGAGCTATGAAGGCATCGTTCTCTAATGTCCATACCTTATGTTCAGCGTTGCAGTCTTGAATCTTGCGGCTACCTGCCAACTCTTTGTTGGGAGTGAAGCGTAGAGCCTTGGTAGGTACTGTAAGAACATTGTCGTGGGTTAGGGTGTAGATAGTAGCGTTGGCGGTAAGACGCGGTTTCAACTTCAGGTCGGGGTTATCAGCGCTTATTACCACTTCGTAAGTTACTACAGTAGTGCTAGAAGAAGTAGTACTTGAGCTACTTGAACTGTTGGTGCTACCCAAGCGGACTTGCTTTACCACGCCTTCGAATACATCGTCAGGATAAGCGTCAACGGTAAATGTTACTCGGCATCCTTCTTTTACATCGGCTATGTCGGCTTCGTCTACATCGGCTACCACCTGCATCTTTGTCAAGTCGGCTGCAATGTTAAACAATGTCGGAGTCTCAAAACCAGAAGCTACGGTCTGACCTTCTTCTACATCTTTACTAGTTACCACACCGTCGATAGGCGAAGTAATTGTAGCGTACGATAAGTTGCGTTCTGCCTTGGCCAAAGCCGCTTTGCTTTGTTCATAGCTGGCTTTCGCATTCTGATAGTTGAAGAGCGACTGTTCATAGTCGGTATCGCTGATTAGCTGTTTCTGGTGCAACTTCTCATTACGTTCGTACTGCTTCTTCTGATAGTCGTATGCGGCTTTTGCTCCATTATATGTAGCTCTAGACGATTGCATTTCACTCATCAGAGTCACTCTATCCATTTCGGCTATCACTTGTCCCTTCTTTACTACCGAGTTATAGTCGATATAAATTTTATCGATAATACCCGAAACCTGCGTACCTACTTCAACTTCGGTTACCGGCTCTATGGTACCCGTTGCCGTAATTGAATTGCTTACATTGCCCTTTTGTACCTTTTCGGTCACGAAATCGATTTTGCGTGCGGCTTTCTTTCCGCCGAAAATCGAGAATCCGGCAGCTACTACTATTATTACTGCCGCTGCGATGATGATAACTTTTTTCTTATTCATACTTCTTATCTTATCGTGAGTTTTTTATAATTCAATTTTGTTTCCTGCATAGAAATCAAGCAAGGCACGGTCTAGCACTGCCATGTATTTGGCCTGCAGGCGTTGCTGCTGTGCGCTTTGCAGATTATTCTTTTCTGTCAAAAGTTCTACGGTATTCTTCATACCTAATGTAAACTGTTCGCTCACCATATCATAGCTGGTTTGGCTGCTTTTCAGTTTGGTGTCGGCTGCCGCATATTGCTGCTGTGCGTTCAGTGCGTCGAGCCATAGAGTCTCTACCGTGCTGTACAGCTCTTTCTGTTTGGTAGCCAAGTTAAGCTGACTGTTGCTGTATTGCAATTTAGCCTTCTGTACGTTGCTCTTGTTCTGGCGATTGTCGAAGATAGGGATGCTCAAGCTTATACCTATCATATTATTCCAACCGTATTTCATCTGCTGCGCCCAGTTGTTTGTGCTTGCGCTGTTTGTAGTACTTGAGCTAGAAGCCGACAGACTGATGGTAGGCATATATCCTGCCTTTGCCGTCTTGATGCCCAATTTAGCGTTGTCGATGCTTAGTTGTCCGCTTTGTATTTCGGGGCGAGTAGTGAGGGCTGTCTGATAAACATCCGCCTGACTTGGTAACACCTTCATTACTTGTTCGTCGCTAAGGGTAGGCAAGGCCAAAGTCATCTCGTCTGTGCCGTCCAGTTCCAGAAGCTGCTTAAGCTGAAGCTTGTAGTTTCTCAGTGTGCTTTCAGAAGTAACCAGTTGGTACTGGTCGTTGCCTACTTGCGATTCCAGCTGCGCCAAGTCAGCTTTCGAGATGCTTCCTTCTTTAAAAAGCTCCTCGCCGCGCTTAAAGTTGGCTTCGCTTGTCTCCAGCGTACTCTTGTTAATCTTAACCGATTCATCGGCATACAATATCTGCACGAACAACTTCGTGATTTCCTCTTGCAGCATATTCTCAGTTTCAGAAACGCTGAGTGAAGCTATATCTCTTGTAGTTTTCTGCTGCTTGATATTGTTCAGTCGTCTGCCTCCATTCCACAGAGTCCATTGTGCGTTGAGGCTGTAGTTTCCGTTATAAGTAGTCTTGCTGTCACTACTGATAATTTCGGTACCGCTTACCGTAGAGCTGTTTTGCTGATACGGACGGTTTATCACATTATGTCCAGTATTGAACGAAAGCGATGGGAAGAGGCTCGCTTTAGCCGTCTTTACATCTACATCACTTTCTTCGAGAGCAATTTTGTCTTGCTGTAGCTTGATGTTTTTTTCAAGCGCATAGTCTATGCAGTCTTGAAGACTCCACTGCTTGCTCGCTTCTTGTGCGTACAGGCCAGACGCTGCAGCCAAGATGGTAATAAAGCATAAAGTTCGTTGTTTCATATTCTCTCGTTCTTTTAATTTTCTGGTTGCAAAATTAGGCTCCTTTATTATTTGGTACAATTGAAATGGATGAACCCCGAAAAAATCAAGATAAACCCTTGTTTTTTTCCGATGGATTACTTTTCTTTGTAATCATTATAAAAATAAAATATGGCTAAAAGAAATATTGTTGCTACTATGTTTCGGTTTTATTACGATGGATTCCGGAATATGACTTGGGGCAGAACTCTATGGCTTCTTATTGTCATTAAGCTGTTTGTAATGTTTTTTATACTGAAGCTATTCTTCTTCCCATCTTTCTTGGGTGAGAAGTCGGAAGAACAGAAACAGGAGTTTGTAGGGACGGAATTGGTAAATCGTATTGATTTATAGCATTGTGAATCAATATGATAGTAGCGTTGGAAAAATATTGCGATGATTCAGCTAACACATCGAATTCTTTTTTTGAAGCATCGCAATGAACAGATTGAAGCATAGCAATGTTTTGTTTGGCTTATCGCATTCTTTTTTTAGCCCATTTTAAGGCAAAGACAAATAAGGCGTAACTGCATGAGATAATAATGAAAAATGTAAAATAATACTATTAATTAAACACAAGTGTATGTTAGCAAGTGTAGACATTTCAATGATTGATTGGTCGAGAGCACAGTTTGCGCTTACGGCTATTTACCATTGGCTGTTCGTCCCGTTGACGTTAGGACTGGCAGTTGTAATGGGAGTGATGGAAACTCTGTATGTAGTTTCAGGAAATGAATTCTGGAAGCGGACGGTGAAGTTCTGGATGAAACTCTTTGGAGTCAACTTTGCCGTAGGTGTGGCTACCGGACTTATTCTGGAGTTTCAGTTTGGAACTAACTGGAGCAACTATTCATGGTTCGTGGGCGATATATTTGGTGCACCATTGGCCATAGAGGGCATAGTGGCTTTCTTTATGGAGGCTACATTTGTAGCTGTGATGTTCTTCGGATGGAATAAGGTAAGCAAGAAATTCCACTTGGCGTCTACATGGCTAACCGGGCTTGGAGCTACTATCTCCGCATGGTGGATATTGGTAGCCAACGGATGGATGCAGCATCCGGTAGGCATGGAGTTTAATCCTGATACGGTACGTAATGAGATGGTAGACTTCCTTTCGGTAGCTTTCTCTCCGGTGGCAGTAGTTAAGTTCTTCCATACGGTACTGAGCGCATGGATGCTGGGAGCGGTATTTGTAGTAGGAGTGAGTGCCTGGTTCTTGATTCGCAAGCGCGAGCATGAGTTTGCTATTGCCAGCATGAAGATAGGTGCCGGAGTGGGACTTGTGGCATCATTGATCACTGCCTTTACGGGCGACCATTCCGCTTATCAGGTAGCCAAATATCAGCCTATGAAGTTGGCGGCTATGGAGGGGTTGTACGATGGAGGTACCCGTCAGCCGCTTACGGTGATAGGAGATATAAAGGTGCCTGTTATGTTGTCGTACCTTGCTACCCGCAGCACCGACGGTTATGTGCCGGGCATCAACAATTTGCTTACAGGAGGCTATCCTCTGCCCGATGGAACAACCGCTTTGGGGGCTGTAGAAAAGATGGAGCGTGGACGCAAGGCCATCACTGCATTGGCAGATTATCGTAAGGCGAAAGAAGAAAGTGATGAAAAGACCATGTCGGCAGCTCGTAAGACACTCGATGAAAACATGCCTTATTTCGGATACGGTTATATAAAAGACCCCAATTATCTGGTTCCTCACGTAGGCTTGTCGTTCTGGTCGTTCCGCGTTATGGTGGGATTAGGAATGTATTTCATTGCCTTTTTCGTGCTGATTCTTTTCTTGTCATGGCGGCATAAGCTTTCTGATATGCGTTGGGTGCATTGGGTAGCATTGCTCAGTATTCCTTTGGCATACGTGGCTAGTCAGGCAGGATGGATAGTAGCCGAAGTAGGCCGTCAGCCTTGGGCTATACAAGACTTGCTTCCCGTCAATGCGGCTGTATCCGATCTTCAGACCGGTGCCGTGCAGACTACATTCTTTATCTTCTTGTTCCTCTTTACCGTACTGCTGATAGCGGAAATAGGCATCATGCTGAAGGCTATTCGCAAAGGTGTAGACGAGGCTTGATTGTTTTTGAGTCAGAATAATAATTAAATAGAGCTATTATGGATTCTACATATATATTTTTACAGCATTATTGGTGGTTCTTGGTGTCGTTATTAGGAGCCTTGTTGGTATTTCTGTTATTTGTGCAGGGTGGCAATTCATTGCTCTTCGTCTTAGGTAAGAGTGACACGGAACGCACCATGTTGGTGAATTCTACCGGACGGAAATGGGAGTTTACCTTTACTACGTTAGTAACCTTTGGTGGTGCTTTCTTCGCATCCTTCCCCTTATTCTATAGCACCAGTTTCGGCGGAGCTTACTGGCTGTGGATGATTATCCTTTTCAGCTTTGTGCTTCAAGCCGTATCTTACGAGTTCCAGTCTAAGTTGGGTAATCTGTTGGGCAAGCGTACTTATCAATACTTCTTGGTAGCCAACGGAATTATTGGTCCGGTGCTGCTTGGCGCAGCCGTGGCTACATTCTTCAACGGGTCAAACTTCGTAGTGAGCAAAGGCAACATAACCCAAGAGGCTATGCCAGTAATCAGTCAGTGGGCTAACGGTTGGCACGGACTCGATGCGCTTCTCGATTTATGGAATGTAGTTCTTGGTTTGGCGGTATTGTTCTTGTCGCGCTGTCTTGGCATCTTATACTTCATCAATAATGTTAGCGATGCCGAACTGCTTCCGCGCTTCCGCCGTAGATTGATGATTGAGTCTGTTTGTTTCGTGGTGTTTTTCGTGCCGTTTGTTATCTATGTACTTCTTAAAGACGGTTTTGCGGTAGATGCCGCATCGGGCAGTATCGTAATGGAGTCTTATAAGTACCTTCATAACCTTATGGCTATGCCTTGGGTGCTGGGTTTATTGTTGCTGGGTGTAGTGGCGGTACTCTTCGGATTAGGCCGTAGCATACTGTGCTCTACATATAACAAAGGTATCTGGTTTGCCGGAGTAGGTACAGTGCTGGCTGTTTTGGCTTTGCTGCTTACAGTGGGCTATAACAATACGGCATATTACCCATCGGCAGCCGACTTGCAGAGTTCTCTAACCTTGAGCAACAGTTGCAGTAGTCTGTTTACGCTGAAAACTATGGCGTATGTATCTGTATTCATTCCTTTTGTTTTGGCTTATATAATCTATGCATGGCGTGCTATAGACCGTAAGCCCATTACCGCCGATGAAATGAAGGAATCAGATCATGCTTATTGATGATGTGAATATAATTCGATAAAACAAAAAAGTCTCTCGAATCACTTTTTTCATTTAGATGATTCGAGAGATTTTTTTGTTTATGCGGATATCTTCTATTATAAGACGAGCGAGTCCTAATTAAATACATGATAACACTGATTTTGCTGTAACAGACGCTTGTAGATTAGTATTGCAGTGGTTAAATCAATATAACACAGCATGAACAGCTCATTCAGAAATTCTATTACTGCATTGCTTCTGGTTGCCGCGTCTGCCGGAGCTTTTGCCGATAATAATAAGGTAATGTCGCCCGACGGCAGATTGGTGGTTCCTCTCCGATGATGAGGCATAAAAAAAGAAAAGGGCTATCTACAAATACGGCCCTTTTCAGTACGAACTAACTTAAATTTAATATAATAAAGACACGGATTTAATACATATAAATCTTGTAACCCTTCATGCTGTCTGGTGCGCCTTGCTCCATGCGTGGCAAATACTCAAGAGCTGTGACTGTTTGCTCTGCACCAAGGTCGATGACGAGTAGATGCGGTGCTGTTGCGTCTTTTTCTGTCTGCCAGTAGGTAGATTCCTGAAGGTCGAACGCCTTGTCGCCAGTATGATTTCCCTGAAGGTTCTCTGAATTAGCGTATTTCACATTCCATTGGTTGCGCGATAAACGCTTGCCATCTTTGTCGAGCAGATAGAGTTCGGCTATAGCTACCGACTTTCCGTCGTGCATTGTCTGGCATTCGATGGCAATATAACGACCTGTAGTCGGTTTGGCGAAGTTTATTGTCTGCCATCCGTTGCCCGGCTTTGTTTCGCCTTTTGCTATAGGAGTTGTTGAGTTAAGGTCGGGCTTATCTCCGATATTATTGTGTTTGGCCGATTTCTCCAGTTGCAACTTGTCGAGTTCGGGCTTAGTTTGTCCCCATACTACAGGTTCCTTAGGACCAACAACATCGAGCACTACGATTTCGTTTTCGCCCTTCTTCAGCCAGCAACCAGGACAATAGAGAGTCTGCTGCGGACCGATGCTCCAGAATCGGCCTAACGCATGACCGTTTACATACACTTGTCCCTTGCCCCATGTCTCCATGTTTAGGAATGTATCTCCTGTTTTCTTCAGATTAAATGTAGCGCGATAGTAGCCGATAGCCGAAGGAGTGTTTTCAGCAAGAGCCACGTCAGTATGCGGAGTGGTCATGGCGCGGTGAGCTGTCTGATAATCATCGGCAATGCGACGCATACTCCAATCCTTAAGGTTCCATGTTAGCTCGTCGCCGTCTACTTCTGTTGTAAGCGTTACGTCGCCAACTAATCCCTTAAAGTCTTTTATGGCACGACCGAAATTGATACGTCCCATGCCCTCTACCAGCAATGTCAGTACATCACCTTTCTGTGTGGCAGGCAGCGGAAGAGAACGCTCGTTCTTTACTCGGTCTATCTTTCCTATATACTCACCGTTTATGAATACCTGCACAAAATCGTGTCCGTTTATGTGAAGCGTCGCTCCGTCGGCTACTTGGGGTATTGCTGTATTATAAATCATAGATCCATAGCCCATATTCATTTCCTCGAATGTCTTTGGTTCGCGGCTGTTAGCGGTGCTGTCTGTTCCTATATATATAGGAGCCACGTTATGCAGCTTCAGTTTTGGGATGCTGATAATTTCGGCTATCTTTTTAGGAACAGCGGGTAGCTTACTGTCGGAATATTTGGCTAAGGTATTGCGCAGCAACCAATATTTCTCAGTCGGTTCGCCATACTCGTTGATAGGCGCATCGTAATCGTACGAAGTTACGTCGGGGGCGAGGCCCGGAGAGTTGGCGCCTGCCCAATGGCCGAACGAAGTTCCGCCGTGAGTCATATACAGCGAGAACGAAATACCCTTTGACAACATCTCATCTATACCAGCCACCATATCCTTGGCGGGACGTGTTTCATGGCGTGCTCCCCATTTGTCGAACCATCCGCTCCAGAATTCAGAGCACATAAGTGGCGCGTTGGGTCGAAGCTCGCGCAAGCGTCTGAATTGATCGTCTATCTTAGCTCCGGTACCGAAGTTCATGGTCCATATAAGGTCATCGAGGC
>ULWY01057759.1_pt1 | contig 16748 bp, 16 predicted proteins | sample 1960761 | NCBI WGS metagenome assembly ULWY01 (sample SAMEA4835824, study PRJEB28245) | human gut metagenome | biome: gut microbiome; material: fecal sample | place: Denmark | collected 2008 | reverse complement strand
TATTGAATCTTCTATATATACCTGTTCCTCTGTAGTCTCCGTTTCAACAGGCTGCTCCGGCACAACATCGTTTTTATCTACATCCGGTCTTCCACATGCACTTAATGTAATGAATAAGGTAACCAGCATTAATACGGTATAATGTTTTTTCATTTTCTTACTCCTTGCTTTCACTCTTTCTGTTCAATCTGTATTTGACAGGTTATCTTCATATCTTCTATCTGTCTTTGCTGTTCTCGAAGTTCATCCCGCAGATCCTCTTCCACTTCACTGTCCTGCGATTTAGCCAGCACCTACCACAATGCGCCGTCTTTCGTGATCCATGTAAGGATTCTATTCTTATTACCTTCCCTTTCCACTACATATCGCAGCGTGACCAGTTCCCCTGCCTCATCGATCCGGTATATTATTCCATCATTATATTTCTTTAGCGTATTATCCAGCAGATACAGATACTTCTCATCCACATAGAACTGGCCTGACATATCATATTCTTCTTCATGCGCTACAACAATATAATCCTCCGACATTTCACTAAAGTGATCCAGATATTCATCTTGTGAGAATATATTTTTTATATCGTCCGCACTTATATCCAGATCCTTAAGTTTCAGAAGTTCACCTGTATGCAGATCAAATGTACAGCCATAATAATTAGTACTCCCTCGTTGTGTTCGGAATTCTTTAATCTGTAAGATACTTAAAATATCATCATCCATATACATAATCCTGCTTTCTATGTTATATAAGCACGGACATTCATATTCTACTATATGCTCATCACCAAACATTTCACGCATCTCACCCACTAACTCTAAAAAGAATTCCAAGGCACTGTCACAATCTCCCGAATAGTCTAATAACCTTCCCTTCTTTCCTGTAAACCAGTTCTGTTCTTCTTCTTCAAAAAATTCTGTGATTTTCTCTGCTACAGCGGTATCTCCAGAAACAACCGGTCTGTCATAATAAATAATGGCTATCGTCACTCCGTCCTCATTAACCAGTGAACGGTCTGTACGCTCTATGGTAACTTCCAGCTCAGAATTACTTCGTGTTCTTCTGCTCATCCACTGCTCATCTGTCTCCACCCATTCTGTCTCTTCCTTTATCTCCTCTTCTGCTTCGACTTCCGATGAACTTTCTACATCCTGTATGGAATCTTCCTGCGGATCTTCTATGAAATCTTCTATTGAATCTTCTATATATACCTGTTCCTCTGTAGTCTCCGCTTCAACAGGCTGCTCCGGCACAACATCGTTTTTATCCACATCCGGTCTTGCACATGCACTTAATGTAATCAATAAGGTAACCAGTATTAATACGGTATAATGTTTTTTCATTTTCTTACTCCTTGATTTCACTCTTTCTGTTCAAGCTGTATTTGACAGGCTATCTTACTATCCTCTATCTGCATCTGTTGTTTCCGAAGTTCATCCCGCATATCCGCAAAAAACAGCCGGTCTAAAATCTGTTTCTGATGTAATTCTTCCTCTTTCTCAGTCAACAGACTAATCAGCCTTTTATCCTTGGCATATGCATCGAATAAAGCGTCATTGACTTCCTTTGCTTTCCGTGCCTGCCGGTAAGTCTCATCTTCAATTTGTTCAAACTTTTGCATTAATTCACTATTTTGTTGCTCTCTCTGCCTTAATTCTTCCAGTTTCTCATAAATTTCATCTTCCAGTTCCTGCATTTTCTATCTGTTCCTCTTATCGCTGTTTTGTTTTTTCCTATAATCCTGTATCCAGATGGCAATACATAGTCCACAAACACTGGTCACTATGCAAAGAACCCATAAAAAAGCTTCATGGGACTCTTCCATATAATACATATCCTTGATGTATTTCGTATCATCGGAATTTAATACCAGATCAACCAGCTCCTCGTAACCGGAATCGGGCTGCTGCTTTGTCAATACGATCTGCTCCATTTTTTTATAATTCTGTTTTTGTTGACTCTTAACGATCTGCTCCTGCCGGATAAATGCATCCCGGAACACAAAAACTCCATGTAAATCTGCTAAGGCAGACTTTGCCGCGGTCCGGTTAATTGCTGTATCTGCATCAAAAACAATTTCTGTGTCCGCATCTTCATCTTCCCGCAGCTCTTCTTCCACTTCACTTTCCCGCAATTCAGCCGCTCTTATATCTGAACTGTGTATCAAAAAAGCTCCAAGACATATCATGCCAATGCATATCATTACCTTTGGTTCTCCGATCATGACTACTTCCTTTACCTAAGATCTGTTCCCATTTGTTCTGCCATTTCCTGATCCAACTGCTGAAATTCAAGTCCCAGCTTTCGAATGGTATCTGCATTTCCACTTATTAACACCTGATATCTTTGGTTGGTTGCCCCTAAACAATTCATTGCATTCTGCATATTGGCAACTACAGGTAAGTTTGTCTGATATATTGGAATGGTAAAATGCTCTTGAATTTCGGATCCTTTATTCTCCATCAGGCTGCTTTCTTTTTCTGCTTCTTCATAATTACTTCGTAACTCTGACATGTGCTTAACCTCCACAATAAACATACTAATCTATGATCTTTCAAAAATGTTGCCTGTTCTTATGACATTCCAGGCTCACGACATGCGATCTGTCCTGTTGTACGATCTGTGTAATAATAAAGCTCTGTGACTTCCAGGTTTTCTCCCCATTTACCGTTCCACTTAAGCACGGAACTTGTCCGAAACTCCAATGCAAATTCATTAATCAGATAATACGATTCCCCATCATAGAAATACTCATATTTCATATCAATACGATGTCCACCAAAATCTATAACATAATTATCATCTTTGAGGACTTCATATACTCCGATATCTATAATATTTCCTGTGATAAGAAAAATTGCCTTCATTTCTTCCGGCTTTATGCTAATGAGCTTTGTAATCGGAATCAGTTCACCCGTCCGTAAATCAAAGGTACTTCCATAGCAATGCCATGAATTATGCTCCAGCATGTAGTTGCGAACCTGCACAATACTAATAATATTTTCATCCATATAGCAAACACTGGTATCCATGGCATAACGGGTCGGATATTCAGCCATCATTTCATTCCCCCATCTTTCCTTCATCAATTCCAAGCCATCTTTAAACTGGTGAAATGCATCCTTAGAAAACCATGTAACACTTGTCCCCTGGTTGTAAAAAGCATTGGCCTCATTATCAAAGTACGCATTAATTTTCTTTACGGCCTCTGAATCTCCCTGAATTACCGGTTTGTCGTAATAAATTTGAGCAATCAACCGCCCCTGTTCATCATAAACAGACTGATCCACCTTCTCTATTAGTACTTGATCCGAATAATCATCTCTATTATTATCCATACATTTTCTTTGTATAGATTGCTCATAAGTCTTCTCTATCCCCTCTGCTATATGAGATACTTTTGCAATACTTGATTGTATACTTTCCTTGGCATCTGCTTGTAGCACCTTATTATCGCCATTACTACAAGCCATCACATTAAAAGCCACAATACATATTGCAATAGTATGTATCAATCCAACATTCTTATATTTCATCTCTCACTCTCCGACATATTTTCTAAAATGTTCTCGGCTGCGGTCTTCCGAGTATCATCATGATCCTCCTCAGCCACCTCAATATTTTTTCTAAAATAAATGGTGGCTTGATCAACATCTTGAATTTCAATAAATTTACTAAATTGTTTTTTACATATCCCGTCTTTTAACTCATATACCAAATACTCCAACTGTGTATCCATATCACCCATTAATAAATAATTGCCTTTTTCCTTTGCATATTGAAGAAGCCCCCTCTTTCTTGATTCATATGTCCATTGGATTAATCCCCATCCTAGTCCATCTTCTTCTATTGAATCATTATATTTTTTAATATATTCGGGTTGATACAAATCCTTACTATCAGCTTCTGATACTAATGGACTAAATTGGCTCTCCGCATACATATTCCCCAGTATTGCAGCTACTTGTAAATCCTCTATCTGCAGATTTTCCTTTAAATACCCTGCTATATAATTAATCTTTATATCTTTGTTTGCAAATGCCCTGTTCATAACGGTTGTACCAACCTCTTGTGGAGGCACTTCATACATTGATTTACCACTAACGTTACATAGCTGATACTTTCCATCTTCTACCCTAACAAAAGAGCAGTCACAACATTTTCCCAGAATAAACAAATTAATTTCCTGTCTTTGCAGGTCACTGATTCCCTGTATAGAGTAATCCTTCGTATATTCCTGTATCTCACTGACCAGTTTATCTCCATACATACCCTGAAATGCTTCCAGTGAAACACCAAGTTCACATGCAAAATAATATTCCATAAATATATTTTTTTCTTCCAGGCTTTGTACCGCTTCCGAAATCGCTATCTTCCATTTTTCCCCAGAAAGTTTTCCCTGTCCGGTAATATAGAACACGGCATCATTAATGGCACAATCAATAGCATCCAATAATGCACTGATTTCCTGAAATAGTCCAGAAGTTTCGTCTGCTTTATCAAACAACATCTGGAGTTTCGTTTTCAACAGATCCAATTCTTCTTCTGTCTGTTTCAGCAGCTTCTGATAATGTTCAATTTGATCCCCCATACTGGATGTTATGTCAGGTTTGCAAATGTTCTTAATAATCTGCATACTCTGATACATCCTAATCATGATTTCATAATATTCACATTCTTCCGTCAGATTTTTGATCTGCATAAGCAATTCGTCCTCATCCAGATCCTCTGCTCCATCCATACTTGCTTCTAATGAATCCAGATTTTTTTCCATTATGGTTTGGGCTGCCCACATTCCCTGTACAATACATTGATGTGTTTCCTGTATTCTCTCCTTTGCCCGGTTCCACGATTGAGACTGCAGGGCTTCATTCCCCGAAAATCCCAGAACGGTCTGCATCACTCCTGAATATCCATCCTTCATGTTATTCAGTTCTGATCGGATCTGTTGTACTCCGCTTTCCATTTCCGATGGTCTCAAAACTAATCCCATAAGTATTCCTCAACTTCTCCCTCTCCTGGTATCGTTTACCTCACTCCATCTGAGTACTGTGCACGCATAATCTGCATACACAGTACTCCCATGTGTTACATCTGCCCAGCCATACCGGTATCGGTATCCTGGAAGTTTGTAGAAATCTGATTCATCTGAGTAACCATATCGCTGATCAGTTCAACGGTTTCTTTTAATCCCGGTTCCAGATCAAAGTACTGCTCTACATACTTGGTTCCGGTCTCAGCCTGCCAGATTTCCGGAAGTGCATTTACAATAGATGTGATCTTTTCAATGCACTCGCTCATGGCGTCTCCCTCTGCCTGAAGCTTCGCTGCCTCTGCTGCTAATGCTTCATAGTCAATCATCAATGCTGCCATTTTCTCCCTCCTTTCCTTTAAACCTCATAGGGTTCTTCCTTCTTATGAAAGTGATATTTAACTGTTGAAATAACAATTATCACACAGATCATACTCATTATCACGGTTACTATTTTTTCAATATCCTTTTCCTGATACTCCTTTATCGATACACTGTCCTTTTCCTGTTTAACCGTATCTTCAACATATGGCTGCACGTTTTCCGCTTTGTCCTCAATATCCCGATATCCAACAGGATTCGCCATAAACTCATAGGCCTGCCGGTACTCCAGACTTCCAAGCCTTGTATATGGCAGTTTTTTCGAAAAATCAAGTAATATCTCCTGATTTTCGACGCTGTTACTATGCTTAATCTGTTTTAATTCCTCAAGTCCCTTTTCCACCGCCTGGTCAGAATCTTCTTTTGCCTGTACAATATTGTCCTGCATGGTATCCAGATCGGCTCTTGTTGCTTCATATACATCACGTACATATTCCTCCTGCTGGATATCGGTCTCTATTATTGCTTTATATAACTCTGTACCATTTTCATACATTTCTCCTGTCAATCCCTGAATCTCTTCATGATTGATATATTTAACCGGATTATAATTTACAACTGCTTCCCCAAATTCCCGGAGCTGTTCTTTTTCTTTTGCATATTGTGTGGATACATTCTGAATAAATGTATCCGTATTATTCTGGATTGGCTGCAAAATATCTGAATCAACAATATTCCTGACTTCCGCAATATCCATCTTCTCTATTTCTCCCACCCGGGTATCCAATATTTCCTTCTTTATTTCTTCGTTGTTAAGATCCTTTTTATATTCAGCAAGCAGGTCTGTTAGTTTAAGGTTATTTCCCTGTTCATCCTGCCTGATATTTCCATTCTCATCCACCTGGAAATCACTGTATATATAATAGTGATCTACCAGAATATCCTGCATTTGCTTTTGCAGTTCACTCAGTTCTACCGTGCCACCTTCATCCGGAGATTCCGGTGTTTCTGTTTGTTCCTCATTTTCTGCCGAGAACGTTGCTGCCGCCAGCGCATCTTTCATCTGTACATATTGTTCAGTCGGTACTAATACATAAGAAGACTGATATTCATGAAACAGATTTTCCAAAGCCGTTAATGTATCCAGATATTTTTCCTGATTTTCTTCCTGATAGGCATTTATGGACTTTTCATATTCAGACAGATAATTTTGCACATCGGTATAAATTTGCAGTACGCCTTCGTCCAGAGCCTGTTCTTTTTCCATGAGCTTCTGATTGTGTTCTTCAAACAAGGCGGAGAGTTTTTCTTCTCCTGTCTGATAAACGGAATTACCTTCCGTATCCAGTGCCAGATTTACTCCCGTAATGATGCCGTCCATATTCTGCATCTCTTCCATAAGCGCCGTTGATTGGACAATAAGCTTCTGATGATCCACTTCACTCGCCTGCAGATATTCCATGTATTTTGTTCCAACCTGGCCGGTTAGTTCTGCATTTTTGGTCATATATTCTGTAATATCCACCGGCTGTATGTCATATTCGACTTCCGTTACCTCCGTCACCGGAATCAGTGAAATCAAATCTTTTGCCTGTATTGCATCAATAGCCTCTCTTTCTCCCTGATCATTTTTCATGATCGTTTCCGACTCGTCTTGTGCATCGTGAAACTCATCCATTAAGGAATTCAGATACATATAGCTGACATTATCATTTAAGTTTGAAACAAACTCCAATACACTATAAATAGCCTTTTCCTTATACTCAGCAGTCAAATCATCATTTATCATATAGCTGATTTCAGCTCTTACCGGAGTTTCATTCAGACTTACAATATTTTGCGAAAAGGTCGCAGGAACAACTAAATATCCTGCGTATAATCCATGATTTAATCCCTGTCTGGCATCCTCCAAGCCGGTGAGCAGAAAATTATCCGGCAGATTAACAAGCAGACTGCCCGCATAATTTATATTTTCATCTCCTACCGCAATACCCGTATCCAGATTTACAACAGCAATTTTATCTGTTCTGAGTTCCTGTACTGTCGTTGTATGGGCAAGCACAGAATTCTTCGTATCGGATATGCCCTTATGTGAAAGGACCATTCCTGCTCCCATGCCAAGAAGAAATATTACCGGAATGAATATTCCGGTCTTCCATATTTTTTTGTGTCCTTTCATCTGTCCGTCTTCCCTCTCTTTTCACTCCACATTCCAAGTATCCCCATCAGTGCACACATAAAGACTGCAACTGCAAGTGCATAGCCAAAGCTATACAGATGTAAAAGCATAAGAATGACTGCCACAGTGCTTTCTGCTGTGGCAATCACTCTTGCGCGCAGACCAAATATTTTCTTCTCTCTTATATTGAGTCTGCGGTTCCTGCTTTCTACCGGTGAAATAACCATTAGTACAAGCCAGGATATAAGCAAAACACATTCTGTTATAAGCTGATTCGTCCAGTGAAAACGCACAAGGATCAGTCCTGCCATGGTCCAGATAACCGAATAATACTTACATTTCTTCGGTGTTGATGCATGAAATCCCCCGGAATAGCTCCGTAGTGCAATATAAGACAATTCCATGCAAAGTGCTTCAAACGGGATCTGTAATAGTCCCCCGATTATTACTGTATATGCCAGATCAAGCAGAAAGCTCTTCACCCTGTTCAGTCCCAGTTGAATGATTTTCGCATTGTGTTCATTTACATATCCGTGCCTGCACAAATAGTCATACATATTAATACTTCCTCAATTCATCCAGTAGATCATCGTCAAATTCTTCCTGATAAAGCTTAAAAAAGCAGGTAGAATTTACTGCTGCTCCTGCAACAACAAACAATCCCGCCATTAAAAACTTCATCAGTTTGTCCATGCTCTTTTTCATCTGCATTTCCCTCCTTTTCGATCTTAATTTTATCATGTAGAACGCTCTGTGCTTTAATAGGGAAAAAAATGACGGTTTATGGGAAAATCTGGAAATGTTAGAAGAAATTTGCCCCCAATACGCCAAGAAAAAAGAGCTGCATGGCAGCCCTTCTAAGATTTAAAGATATAAGATCAGATTCACTTTAAAAATATGATTTTCTGTTTCTATTTTCATAATACCATGATATTTATCCACAATATCTGACACATTCTGAAGACCGATGCCATGCCCGTCTTCATTCTTACGCGTCAAATAACGGTTCTCTTCCTGATAAAGGATTCCATCATATTGATTTTCAACACAGATGCATAATAATCCCTGCTCCGTTTTTATATTCAGATGGATTTCCTTATCTGAACAGCCCTTTACCCCTTCGATCGCATTATCAAGCAGGTTACTCAATAAAATATTGATATCATAGATGGAAATGAACTCTTCTTTCGGAATACTGCTTTTTACAGTAATTGCAGTCCCTTCCCGTTTTGCTTTTTCAATCATGAAATCCAGAATGGCATCCACGGCATCGTTTCCTGTATTCACTCCTCTTGTTGCGATCTCAATCTGCTCATTCATGCGTCCGATATAATCAACAAGCTGTTCCGTGTTCCCTGTCAGGGCAAAATGTTGAAGCATTTGCAGATGATGAAGCAGATCATGACGTAATGCACGGATTTTGTCTCTGGACTGCTGCATCGTCTCAAAGCGGCGCGCATACATCTGAACTTCCTCTTCAAGAAATTGTTTTTCATACTTTTCCTTTCCAAGTTCATAGATCTTATTATAAAGATAAAAAAGAAAAAAGTTTAAAATTAAAATAATGAACAGGATTCCAAAAAGCACCAGGGAATCATTCACTTTATCCGCAAACAAAAGATAAATAAACCAGATACTTAAAAAGGGAAATACCATTATCAGAAGATAATACTTCTCTGAAGCAAGATCTCCCTTTTTCAAATGACAGAAATGATCTACTAATAATTGCAGCCCAAAATACATCAATACACTGACTATGTTCATCATCAGCTTGGACTGACTGCCCGGATCAGCCGGTGTAAAAATATACCAGATAATTGTTTCGGATACCATTCCCATGGAAAATGCAAGAATTGCTGCCATTATTCTTTTCAGAATACTGCCATTATAAACAATAATGGCTATGAAAATAATTCCTCCCAGACTTGTAAGCAGATTGTAGGTATCATTCCGGAAAATCAGATAAACCAGACTATTGATAAGCCAGTAAATAACGATTCCACCTATTCTCCCCCGGCGGCTTCGTATATTATTCTTCAAAAAACATTCTGCAAATCTGACCGTTATATTAATTGCCATGAAATTAACGACCAGATAGATGACCATCTCCCACATACTCATCTTACTGTCCCTTTATTTCCAATAACTTTTGTAAAATTTCCTGCTTATATTTTTTGCTTACACCGATAACCGCGCCATTCTCCATCTCAAATTCATTTCTCCGGAATTCACGTACATAATGCCGGTTAATGATATAAGAATAATGTACCTGCCAGAAATTCGCTGGATCCAGTTGATCCAGTACTTCCTTCATTTTCCCGTAGAAACAGATCGTCTTGGACATCGTCACCATATAAATCTTTTTCGCATGACATTCAAAATAAACAATTTCATCACAGGCCATATAACTGATATAACGATCCACCATATAAGAAAAATATACTTTCTCCAAGGGAAATATACCCAGATAGGTATCAAGCACTTCATAGACGGCAGCTTTGCTGACCGGTTTTACCAGAAAATCAAAAGGCCGTATCTTAAATAACTTCTCTGCATAATCGCGCCGATAGGAAATATACACAATCTGCATCATATGATTCCGCATCTGTTTCCGGATACGGTTTCCAACCTCAATTCCGGTGGTATCGCCAAGCTCAATATCCAAAAACAATAGCTGCGGAGCATTCGCAGTATGATCCAGTAATTCACACAGCTCTGCTCCACTTTGCATAATGTCAACTTCTATGGAATGCCCCTTTTCCCCTGCATATTGCAAAACCGATTTTTCAATCTCAGAACATACATAGGAATTATCATCACATATTCCGATTTTCAGCTTATATTTCTCCATGTATCTTTATTTGTCCTTTTTCAATAATACATCGACGATTTCCAGAATATCATCCTCAATACTTCTTCCTCTCCTTCAGTTCTTCGTACAACAGCTTATAATTCTCATAGCGGATTGGGCTGATCTCCCCTTCTGCAAGGGCTTCCTTCACTCCGCAGACCGGTTCGCTCAGATGTACGCAGCCCCCAAACCTGCAATAGGGTTCATAGGGCAGAAATTCAGGGTAAAACTCCTTCAGCTCTTCCTTTTCCATTCCTTCAATATACAGGGACGTAAAGCCCGGCGTATCCATAATATAGGTATCTGCCTCGACGGCAAACAGCTCCGCATGACGGGTAGTATGCTTTCCACGCTCAATCTTACGGCTGATCTCCCCGGTCTCCATATGGGCTTCCGGTGTAAGGCTGTTGACAATCGTGGACTTGCCGACACCACTGGGGCCAGCCACCACCGTCGTCTTACCACGGAGGATTTCACGGATGCGGTCGATGCCCTCTTCTTCCCTGCCGCTTACAAACAGTACCTCACAGCCGCTTGCACGGTAAGCTGCCAAAAGCTCCTCCTGCTCCTTTTGCGATGCAAGATCCTTCTTATTAAAGCAGATCACCGTAGGAATCTCCTGCTTCTGCATCGAGATTAAGAAACGGTCAAGCAGATTATAATTTGGGTCAGGCTTCACAATTGCAAAGATTACAAGCGCCTGATCGATGTTGGCAGATGCCGGACGGATTAAGGCATTCCTCCGCGGCAGAATTGCCTTAATATTGCCAAGAAGCTGCCCTTCATCGAGCAGCTCAATTTCTACATTATCACCAACAAGGGGTTTCACCTTTTCCTTCCGGAAAACCCCTTTTGCCTTACATTCAAAGATTCCCTTTTCGGTATGCACGTAATAAAACCCGGCAATTCCTTTAATAATCTTACCCTTCATACTCAAAATTTTACTCCGCAGTAAATGCTACCGCTCTCCGGATCTCCTTGCTTTCAGTAGAACCGTCAATTGTGGTTACGGTTCCGTCATCATTCGTAACGGTTGTTGCTTCATTGACATTCGTGTACTGGAACAGAATCACTCCGGCTGCACTCCTGATCCCGGAGATATTCTGCTGTGGAATCGGGAACGAATCCGTCTGGGTGCTTAAGAGCTGCGTTCCATCGTCTGCATATACCGTAACGGTTACCATGGTTCCGGATTTAAAATTCGGATCCTCTTCCTTCGTCGGAGCCGCAATACTGTCTACAAATTTGTAAGTGGCCTGAATCGGTCCAAGACTTACATTAATATCTACCTTCGTTCCTTCCGGCGCATAGGAGCCTGCAGAATAGCTCTGATAGCAGACCAGGCCTGCTGCTACTGAATCATTATTTACTTCGGATACCGTACCGACTTCAAGACCTGCTTCTGTTAAAAGTGCGGTTGCAGTCATTTCATCCTTGCCCATCAGATCAGGCACCTGCTTCTTCTGGGTATCTGCCCCCTTGCTGATGCGGATCGTAATCGAAGCGCCTGATGGTGCCTTGCTTCCTGCTACAGGTTCCTGGCTGATAATCGAGCCCTCTTTAATAAAGTCATCATATCCGTCTACTTTATTGGGTACAAACCCTTTGTTTACCAGTGTGGATACTGCTTCTGCTTCGGTCATTCCAACGACATCCGGAACCTCCACGCCTTCCACGCCTGCGCTGACCGTAAGGATCACTTCCGTTCCGGAGGGGATCACGGTTCCTTCACTGACGCTGCAGCGGATAACAATATCCTTGGCATATTCACTGTTTTCTTCATATTCAATGACCGGAGTCAGCCCGACCTCCACCAATGCTTTCTTGACTGCATCGGCATCCTGCCCGACCACGTCAATCATCTTGATCTGCTTTACCTCTTCCTGTACGTTTTCTTCCTTATTACCTCCAAAGTCAAAAACGCCAAGTGTTTTGCCCACCAGAAACAGTATGATCGCACCGATCAGTATAGCTGCCACCACGGCAAGAATCGTAGTAAGCTTCTCCATCTTGGGATCATAATCATCCTCATCACCGGTATCGTAATCGTCCGGCTCTTCCATATAACGGCGGTTATTGGAACGGCTGGCCGCTTCTCTCTTCACATCCCGTTCCCTGCGAAGATGCATGGCATCCTCCATGGATTCCCGGTCTCTGTACTGCTTCTTGATGGATACCATCTCGCGGTCGCTTACTGCCTTCGTGGCTCCCTCTTCATCCGGGTCTACCACCTTCACGAAATCCTCATCCGGATTCATCAGGGATTTCTTCAGATCCACGATCAGCTCTCCCATGGACTGATATCTTCTGTCCGGACTCTTCTGACAGCATTTGAACACAATCTGTTCGACACTGACCGGAATTTCCGAAACGAATTCTCTCGGAGATGGGAGCTCTTCCTGTATATGTTTAATTGCAATTGCAACGGTCGTTTCTCCATTAAACGGAACACGCCCTGTCAGCATTTCAAACAGAGTAATACCGAGGGAATAAATATCGCTCTTTTCATCCGAATATCCACCTCTTGCCTGCTCCGGTGATGTATAATGAACGGATCCCATCACATTCGAGGTAATGGTATTGCTGGTTGCTGCCTTGGCAATGCCAAAATCCGTCACCTTCACCTTTCCTTCTTTGGAAATAATGACATTCTGGGGCTTGATATCACGGTGGATAATGTGATTGTTGTGTGCAGCCTCAATTCCCATACTGATCTGGATGGCAATGCTGATTGCCTCCTTAACAGACAGTCTGGCCTTCTTTTCAATATATTTCTTAAGGGTAATCCCTTCTACAAGCTCCATCACGATATAGTAAATACCGTCTTCCTCACCTACATCGTACACATTCACTACATTCGGGTGCATCAGGCCTGCTGCCGCCTGCGCTTCAATCCGGAATTTTGAAACAAAGTTCGCATTCTCACTGAATTCCTGCTTCAAAACCTTCACCGCAACGAAACGGTTCAGCTTATGGTCCTTGGCCTTATATACATCAGACATTCCACCCGTACCGATTTTTTCGAGTATTTCGTATCTGTCTCCAATTATCATTCCAATTTTAATCATCTTTTACCTCTTATATATCCTTCGCAAAGGCATCAATTATTATTACTGCAATGTTATCTTTCCCGCCATGCTCATTCGCGCCGTCGATCAGACACAGCGCCTTTTCCCTGATGGTATAGGCACTCTTCATAATCTTCAGAATCTCTTCATCCTCCAGCATGTTGGTCAGACCATCTGAACACATCAGAATCAGATCCCCCGGACGCAGCTCTTCATTAAAAAAATCTACCTCCACTTCTGTCCTGGCCCCCACGGCTCTCGTAATAATATTCTTGTCCGGATGGTTTCTGGCAGTTGTTTCGTCCATGCCGCCCATCCGTACCATCTCTTCTACCAGGGAATGATCCCTTGTAATCTGCCGTATTTCATCGTTTACGATATATAATCTGCTGTCCCCCACATTCGCCACCTGAAGATAGTGCCCCATCAGGGTTGCCGCCACCATCGTGGTTCCCATCCCATACAGACTCACATCTTCGCCGGCCTTACGGCGGATCTGGTCATTTGCCACTTTAATTGCCTTGCCTAAAATCCGTACCGGACTCTTTTCAAAGCTTCCCTTTACTTCCCGTACAACGGTTTCCACTGCATATCGCGATGCATAATCACCGGCATTATGTCCTCCCATGCCATCTGCTACCAGAAACAGATTTGCCAGATTGCCTAAAGGAGTTTCCTGTGCAAACACATAATCCTGATTTAGTTGTCGTCTTTTTCCAATATCCGTAACCGAAAAAGCCTGTAACACTCCGTTACCTCCCACTGACTGCCCGGCAGGGCAAGTCACTCCATAATTGTTCTATATCATAGCATGATGGCCGAAAAAAAGCAAATCCGCAGGCGTTACGCTCTTTTGAAGACCTGACAGCGATGTGTCAGTCTTCTTCCCTGGCAAGTACTCTTCTCCTTAACTGTCCGCAGGCTCCGTCGATATCTCTCCCCATCTCGCGGCGCACCGTTACCTGAATACCGCTTCGCTCAAGCTTTCCTTTAAATGCCTGAATTGCTTTGGTTTCCGACTGTACATAATCCCGTTCCCTGATCGGGTTTACCGGAATCAGATTCACATGACAGTTGAGCGGCTTTACCAGTGCACACAGCTCTCTGGCATCCTCCGGTGTATCATTGACTCCTCCCACAAGGGAATACTCAAAGGTAAGTCTTCTTCCGGTCTGTTCAAAATAATTCTGACAGGCCTCCATCAGTTCTGCGATAGAATACTGATTGGCAATTGGCATGAGCTTCCTTCGCTTTTCATCCGTCGTGGCATGAAGGGAAAGCGCCAAAGTGATCTGCAGCTTTTCCTGTGCCAGCTTATAAATCTCCGGCACCAGTCCGCAGGTCGAAACCGTCACATTCCGCTGGCTGATATGAAGTCCGTTCTCATCAGTAAGCAAAGAAATGAACCGGAGCAGATTGTCATAATTATCGAGCGGTTCCCCGGTTCCCATGACCACCACATTGGAAACGCGCTCTTTCGCATCCTGCGTAATTGCATAAATCTGATCCAGCATCTCTGCCGGTGTCAGATTCCGTTCCCATCCATCGAGTGTCGAGGCACAGAACCGGCATCCCATCCTGCAGCCCACCTGGGAAGAAATGCACACACTGTTTCCATGCTTATAGCGCATGAACACACTCTCCACGAGATTCCCGTCCTTTAACTCAAACAGATATTTCCGTGTACCATCAAGCTTCGACTCCTGCATCCGTACTACCTGCAGTGTCGTGAGATCATAACGTTCCCTGCACCTTTCACGCAGAGCCACAGAAAGGTTGGTCATTTCATCAAAGCTCCGTGCCTGCCTGACATGGATCCATTCATATAGTTGTTTTGCCCGAAAGCTCTTTTCCCCGATTGCTGCCATTTCCTCCTGCAATTCAGGCAGAGTCATTGATTTGATATCCATTCCGGTCCGTTACTCCTTTTTCTCTACTCTGCGCAGCTTCGCAACGAAAAATCCATCCGTTTGATGAATTCCAGGCAAAAGCTGCAGCATGCCGTTCTCTTCACTGTCCCATAAGTCCTCCGGCAGATGCTCCTTCATGCTCTGTCTCTCAAAGGGGAAATTCTGTGTGAACCACTGAACCATCTGTTCATTCTCCGCCCTGTGAATCGTACAGGTACTGTACATCAGCGTTCCGCCCGGCTTCACATACTGCCATATGACGGACATGATCTTCTGCTGAAGCTCCACAAGCACCTTCATCTGCTCCGGATTCATCCGGTAACGGATGTCCCGCTTTTTTCCAAGAATGCCAAGTCCTGAGCAGGGAAGATCCGCATAGACTACATCGGCCTTTCCGATCATATTTTCATCCGGTTCCAACGCATCAAAGGTCTCGATCCGGATATTCGGGCAGTTGCATCTTCTGCTGTTTTCTTCAATCAAAGCGGTCTTACTGTCGGTAAGATCCCTCGAAATCACGTTTCCCTCTTTTAAAAGTCCTGCCGCATGCAGGCTTTTTCCTCCCGGTGCTGCACAGACATCCAGTAACAGCTCATCCCCAAGGAGCCCCGCTGCCTCGGTAACCAGCATGCTGCTCACATCCTGAACTGTGAAAAGACCTTCCTCATAGCCGGGGATACTCTGTACGCTCTCCCCTCCCTCCATCAAATAGGCATAGGAAAGATAAGGATGCTGCCGCAGGGTAATCTGTTGTGCCGCCACACTCTGCTTCCAGTCCTCTTTTTTCTCCTCCGGTCCGCAGTAACGCAGCACCACCGGATGAACCTTCTGCATCTCTTCGAAGATCTGCTTCGTAATTTCCGCTCCACGTTCCTCAAGAAACAGGGTTACCAGCCACTCCGGCATGGAATAGCGCACTGAATAGCATTTCACCGGATCTGTTTCATCGGGATAAGCAATCTGCGTTTTCGTCCTTGCAATGTTCCGGAGCACTCCGTTTACAAAGCCCTGTAAATTACGGAATCCTCTCTTTCCGGCAAGCTTTACTGCCTCATTGCATACTGCGCTGTCCGGAACGGAATCCATAAACAATAGCTGGTAAACACTAAGACGTAAAAGATTACGGATGAGTGGTTTCATTTTGGAAACCGGTGTCTTGGAACAGCTGTTTAATACATAATCAATCGTAATCTGTTTTTCAATTGTGCCCTCCGTCACCCGTTTGATAAAGGCCTTTGAGGGCTGCTTTAAATAATCATATTTATTCAGGACATTCCGGATCACCAGATGGGAATAGGTTCCCCTTTCCAGAATTTCCATCAGCATCTCCAGAATCAGTTCTCGTTCGTTCAACTTCGTATCTCCTGTGCTAATCCCGTCTTCTTCGTCC
>ULWY01036542.1_pt1 | contig 16769 bp, 18 predicted proteins | sample 1960761 | NCBI WGS metagenome assembly ULWY01 (sample SAMEA4835824, study PRJEB28245) | human gut metagenome | biome: gut microbiome; material: fecal sample | place: Denmark | collected 2008 | reverse complement strand
AGAGCTTTTATCAACTATGTAGAAAACAGTCTTACATTTTACCATTGGGCACCGTTTTTTAAGTTTCTGTTGGGAACAGGGTGTCGCATTGGAGAAGCAATCGGAATCAGATGGGAAGATGTGGACTTTGATAAGCGAATGATCAATATCAATCACAGCTTAGTCTATTACAGCAGAGAATATAAAGACCACCCTATGTGTTCGTTTGCGGTATCCCTTCCAAAGACAGAAGCAGGTATACGCATTATCCCGATGATGGATACTGTTTATGATGCGCTCCAGACGGAGTGGGAAGATCAAAAGGAGAATGGGTTTAATGAAACCGAAATTGATGGAATGAAAGGATTTATCTTCATGAATCGTTTTGGGAATGTCCATAATCCGCAAGCAGTCAATCGGGCAATCAAGCGTATATATGAAGCGTACAATGCAGAAGAAGTGGTGAAGGCTTCCAAAGAACATCGTGAGCCTGTGATAATACCACATTTCTCATGTCATCATTTGCGACATACCTTTTGCTCAAGGTTTTGCGAGAATGAAACAAACTTAAAGGTAATTCAGTCCATTATGGGACACGCAAATATCGAAACAACGATGGATATTTATGCGGAAGTTACCGATACCAAAAAGCAAGAAGCAATTCAAAATTTAGCACACAAGTTAGATGTATTTTAGGAAAGAGTCCTACTGGGACTGACTGAGTACGACAAAATGTGTGCCATACGACAAAAGTACGACAAATTTTAGTGGCGTAATCAACAAAGAAGTGTTATTATGATAATGTTGATATGCTGAAAAGGGCTTTATTAAAGGAAAAAGCGTCAATGTAAATTAAATTGATGTGAAATCCCGACGATGAAGAGCTTGGATAAGTAAAACGTTGATTTTACTAGGGTTTCAAGCGATTCAAACAAGGATTATAAACCCAAATTATTGAAAAGTGATAGAAAGTTGACTTAAAGATCAGTAGATAGATTAATCTACTGGTCTTTTTGTTTATATGTATTTTCAAAATACACATGTTTGTGTATAATGTGCGTATAGGTGCTTTGTAGAAAGTGAGGACTAAATGAAAAAGAGAATCAACATTTCATTAGATGAAGAGACCGCTGACATGATAAAAATTATAGCTGATATATCTCATAAAAGCGTATCTCAATGGATTTCGGATTCGGTTTGGGAATGTTCAAAAGAAAACAATATAAATATAGAAGATTACAGAGGAAAAGATAATGAGAATAGCATTTAGATATAATCATCTTCACGCTGAAGAATATTTGTATTATAGGAAAAAGGAACTGATTGAAGAACTAGAAAAATGTTTGGCAAATATTGATGCTAATAAATATTTGAAGTTTAGCTGTGATAAAACTCATTTAGGAGAAATTTATTACGATCAGAAAGCCTTGAATGATGAAATCGAAAAAGGACTAAATTCAAAAGGCTGGAATGAGTTGAAGATATCATATTATGTTACAGAAGATGAAGATATTTCTAAACAAATAGTAAAGATATCGGATAAAGAAACTCAAAAAAGGATTATAGAAGAAAATGGATTTGAAGCATTGTCTTCTCATAATCAGGTTGATTTTGTAAAAGATAGAATTGCAGTCGAAGTTCAATTTGGTAAATATTTTAGTGTCGCATATGACTTGCATGTTAAACATACTTTTTTCTACTTAAGAGACGATATTGAGGTTGGAATAGAAATAATACCAACTCATAAGATGATGCTATGTATGGATACAGGAGTTGCTTGGTTTGAAAACGAAGTAACAAATGTAATTAGAGAAGGGCGAAACAATCCGTCTGTACCGGTGTATATTTTGGGAATTGAATCAGATGATCATATTGATACAGACCCTTGTACATATACAAATAATGAATTGATTGATATTTTGAGACATTCTGATAAAGAAAAACTGCAAGTTCAGATGAGAAAATATAAGGTAGAAGATCAGAGAAAATGGGATGAACGAATTAAGAAGATCAAAGACAAGGTTGATGATCTTGAATCTCAGATGGAAAAATTGAATCAAGAATATATAGAATTAAAAAATAAAGGTCTGGATGAAGATAGCAAGGAATTAAAGAAATTAATTTCTCAGAATGACAAAATAATGGCAAAAAAAGAACAAGCCATGGATAAGTATTATGAGGAAAAAGATAATCCACCTGCTAGATTACTAAGGATTCAAAAAATAGAAAGTGTGATATAGGGAATGGAACTTAAAAATTTCAAATATGAAAAGAAAGATGCTCTTAAGTTTTTACAAAAACAAAAAGACAAAAGTATCAAACTTGTCATTACATCACCGCCATATAATATCGGAAAAGAATACGAGACTGTAACATCATTAAACGAATATCTGGAAAACTTAAAGCCAATAATAAAAGAATTAGTTAGAGTTTTATCGGATGATGGTAGTATATGTTGGGAAGTTGGCAATTATATTGATCCATCTACAAGTGAAGTATATCCGTTAGATATTTATTTTTACAAAATATTTAAGGATATGGGGCTTCTGTTACGTAACAGAATAATTTGGCATTTTGGGCATGGATTACAATGCGAAAAGAGATTTTCGGGAAGATATGAAACAATTCTTTGGTTTTCAAAGACGGAAAATTACACATTTAATTTAGATGACGTAAGGATTCCTTCAAAATATCCTGGTAAGCGAGCTTATAAAGGTGATAATAAAGGGAAATTGTCTGGAAATCCAAAGGGAAAGAATCCAGAGGATGTCTGGAAAGCAACAATAGAAAGACTTTATGATGATTGGGATTGTAAAGTATGGGATATCCCAAATGTTAAATCACAACATCCTGAAAAGACAATTCATCCATGTCAATTTCCTGTTGAGCTAGTTGAAAGATGTGTACTTGCTCTTACAAATGAAAATGATATAGTATATGATCCATTTGCTGGAGTAGGTAGTTCATTAATAGCTGCATTGAAAAATGGCAGACAAGCATATGGGACAGAGCTAATGAAGGAGTATATTGATATTGGATTAGAAAGAATTAACAAATTAGCTCAAGATGCATTAAAAACTAGACCAATATATCAAAAAATATATGAACCATCAGGTAAAGATTCCGTTTCAAAATACCCGGTTGAATGGATGCAAATGCGTTTAGAAGAGTTAGAAAATATTGAAAAACAGATAAAGCAGGAAAAAAGAAAAATAAAAAAATATATTTCTGAGAAGTAGTAGTTGGAGGAGGAACATTTACAAATGAACAACTTAGATTTTTACGATATTGTAGATTCTGAGATAGATGCAATTATTGATAAATATTCTGACGAAGAAGTTCTTAAAAATATGAAAGAGACTAATAGTAAGAAGTCTTATGGTTTTTTGCTTTGGTTCCTAGAGAATAATTTAAAAAATGAGATTGCACAAATCGAAAAATGGAAAACATATATAGTTGATGGAGACGACGATAATTCATGTGATCTGATTTTTTCAAATAAAGAAAAGGATGAGGAAGTATTTTATATTGTCCAAGCAAAATGGTTTGCAAAGAGTAATTGTATTGAGAGTAATGGGATTACTAACATTTATAAATCATGTTTGACAGATTTTAATATGATGATTCAACATCAAAAAGCGGAATCGCCAAATAATAAGAAGTTTAATGCAATGTATAAAAAACTTCAGAATCATGTTGATAATAATGGAAGAGTAAGATTTTTACTTGTAACATTGTGTGTAACTGATAAGGATTTTAGAATACAAGAATTAAATGAATATAGTCACAGTACTCTTGTTGATACACAAATTTTTGATCTAATATCAATGAAAAATACATATATTGATTATAATATGCGAGGGTATGTAACGGATAATCCATTAGAAAATATAGATCCTATTAATGGAAAAATTACAATTTCAATTAGACAAAATGGAAGTTTGATAGTTAAACCAGATAATACTTTTATTTTCCTTTTAGGTGCAGATCATATTTATGAATTATATAAAAAATATGGAACATGTTTGTTTTTGAAAAATGTTAGAAATCCGCTTACGGTTTCGGTAAATCAAAGAATGAAAGAAAGTGCTTTATATGAACCAGATAATTTTTTTGGATTTAATAATGGAATAACTGCGATAACAAAAAAAGTATACCCATATTATGAAAAAACAACGAAGAAAATTTCAATAGAAGGAATGCAGATCATTAATGGTGCACAGACTGTCAAATCGATTTTTGAGGCATATGAAAAAGCAAATAAATCCGAACGTAAAAAGATGTCTGAGAAATTAATAATTTCAATGAAAATGATCGTGGTTGATGATCCTAAATTAGAACAAAATATTATCCAATTTACAAATACTCAAACATCTATAGAGCCGAGAGATTATCATAGTAATGATATAATACAAAGTAAAATTTATTATGATTTATTAAGAAATACAGATATAATATATGAACGTAAAAGGGGTGAATTTGAAAAAGTTGATCACGAAAAAAATAGAATAGTATCTAACGAAGATATGGCTCAAGCCTACGTAGCGTTTCAGCTTCAGAATCCACATTTGGCAAGAACTGCTCCAGGGACTATTTTTTCTTCAGATGCTGATATATATGAAACAATTTTTAACAAACAAATGGATTATAGAGATTTATATAATGCATATGAGGTATATTCCTTTGTTGATAAAAGAGTTTCTGAAATGAAAGCAAACAGAAAAGATAATCCGGAAATTGAGAAAAAGTATAAATATTTAAAAGATGCAAGGTATTATTTAACCGCGCTAATTAAATATACGTACCAGGATTATGATTCGATATTTTTAGAGGCGTATGAAAAGACGAATAAAAAGCATATTAATAAAAATGAAGAAACTGTTGAGAAATCAGAAATGGCAAGATCTTTTCTATTTAATAAATTAAAGAATCATACAGAAAATGCATTAGATGAAGCATTTAAGGTGGCTTGTGAGATGCTAAGAAAATATTCGGAGATTAGCAAAATTACAAATCTATATGGATCAAAAAATGCATATAATAACATTCTTGCAATTTACAATAAAAAAGAAAATGAGATTGTAATTGAGTCTGTCCCAGAAGAGAAGGAAGATATTATGGAAGAATAAAATATAATGGAAGATAGTGAAAAACTATCTTCCATTTTTGTTTAATACCATAGCTTGCTATCTAATACATCAAAGAGCAGAACTATGTTTTCTGGAGTAGGATTTTTCCGCATTTCTTTTGAAAACTTATTAAATTGATCAGTGAATCTAATAAGTCGCATATTATCCTCGGAATGATTCTGAGATAGATTGTTATAGATTTTCTTATATTTTCTCTTTATTTGTTGCGAAATATTCCTTACTGCTTGTTCGCAATTCAAGTGAGTATAATTTGGATAAGGTGATTTTTGCTTGCAATATTTCGTTTTCTCGGAAATGGTAGCAAATAATGTATTGCAGTGCATACACCTGCGGTATTTTAATCCGCAAATAGCTTGAAAATGCAAAATAGAATATACTACATCAGCAATAGAGGTACATTCATATATATATACTTGAAAACTAGCTAAATCTTCCTTGAGTGCAGAATCAAGAGAATAATTAGAATAGTGAAAGTTTATATGAACGTCCGGCGGATTAATTAAAGGTAATGAGAGCGTTTCTGAGTTGTTAATAGGTATCTTTACTTCTAAAGGTTTTGTTTTGGATGCTATAAAAGTATTTGTAATATCAAAATACATTCTTAAAATTTCAATCGTTGTTAAGTCAGGAGCCTTATGATTTTCTAGGCTAACCTTAATGAGTTTCCTTATAGCAATTATTAGCTTATAATACTGCTCTCTATTTGATATTTTTAGCTTCTTTCCAAATCCATACTCGTATTCATAATCCCAGTCGTCAAAATCTATATCGTTGATATTGGCAGGTTCGTTTTTGTAATTGAGCTTTGCCAATACTGTTGTTGGATCAAATTCCAATGATTGTGTATCAGAGTTCAAATGTCCGGTATATATTGATTCTTCGTTATTATATTCGATTATTATTTGATATTTACCCATAAAATGTTTCCTTTCAACTATTAATTATACGCAAACAATTATCAAATTACAAGAAGAATATTTGAAGGTACAATTAAACCATGAAATGCATTTCAAGTAACAATTGGTGGATGCGACCAAGAACGGCATCAGAAAGATTAAGAGGTAAATATCATGAAGAAACTTTCACAGTTTGAATTATTTGACAACAGATTTTTTGAAGCATTGGATTTAGGTACAGTTGGAAAATCAGAATGGAAGGATTTTGATTCAGGAGAACATAAGGGTACCAAGGTTGAACTTGTCGTTATCGGAGATAAGAATAAGTATAAAACTACTAATGGCGAGGCTGTAAGCAATATGTACGAGAAGATGACGGTTAAGATTGAAAAGGATATTGATGTACCCATGAATGCTCATGTCCGCCTTGTGAATCCTCAGGCTTCAGTATACGGTCAGTACCGCAATCAGCTTTCGATTGTTGCGGATGATATAGAGGTTGTTAAAAAGTAGGAGAACCGGAGCTGCCGGCTCGTAAGGGCCGGTGCGAGGGACTCGCAGGCTTAGTATTACCCTGCGAGTGTAACTGTTACAAGCTAGATTCTATGCGGCTTTTAGCTTGTAACAGAACCTATATTTGTTACAGCGGACAGGAGGAAAAGCATGGCGGATACAGTAAGTAGATCGTGGTTTGCAGTCTTTCCAAATCCTGAACAGCATGGTTATGATGGCTCGCCGGAAGATATTGTGGAAAAACTTAAGCAGGAATGGGTTGGAGATAATCCTTTTCGCAAAGGTTGGTGGGGATATTGCATTTCGGCTAATGGATTGCCACATGTCCATATGGTGTTAGAGGACTCTGGATCATGCAGGTTTACTAAAGTTAAGAAAGCTTATCCTACAGCTCATTTGGAGCCTACAAAAGGTAATAAGAAGCAGGTGCTTCAATACATCAAGAAGGAACCCCCATTTGATGAAAAAGGGGAACAAGTTATATTCTTCACTTCTCATGGGAATATAGAAGGTAATAAACGATATGCGGTTTCTAATACTAATGATACGCTTGCTACTATTGAACTTTTGATTGAAGAAGGCATGACACCTAATCAAATCATGGCAGAAGATATTAGACTCCGGCGTGAAGAAAGCCTTATTAGAAAATGCTATTTTGCCAAGAGGTATAAGGAGACACCACCTATGCGAGAGGTAAAGGTATTTTGGCATTGTGGAGATTCTGGGTGCGGTAAATCATATTCATATATTGAATTGTGTGAAAAGTATGGAGATGGTCTAGTGTATTTCTTTAGTGATTATGCAAATAGAGGTGTAGGCGGATTTGATGGGTATTGTGGTGAACCATATCTATTCATGGATGAGCTGAAGCAGGATTCTCTTCCATTTGAGTTATTGCTTACTATTGCACAAGGGTACAGATCGCAGATACATTGCAGATTCAGTAATTGTTTTGCACTCTGGGATGAGGTTCACATTACAAGTATATTCTCGCCAGAGTATATATATGGGAGCATGGTTAGTATGGAGAATCGAGGCAAAGATACTATAAAACAGCTTCTTAGGAGAATCACTTCTTATATTTATCATTATAAAGTTGGTGATGAATATAAAACTTTTGAATTAGCAGGAAATGAGTATATAGATTTTGTTGATCTTAAAAGGAGAGCTACTGGAAATGAATTTATGAAAATTAGCGATGATGAAGAATTACCATTTGATTAAGGAGGTTTATTTTGAAAAGTACAAATTATATTAGGATGCAGGAAGGCTTTAAGAATATGTGGAAGAAAAAATATCTGATTCTGATTCCTATTATGTACTGCTTAATTATTGGTGGACTTTCATATGCAGGAGACTGGCTTCTCGGTAAATTGGGAAGCCCTTTTTCCTCAGACTTATATTTTATGATTTTTTATGTTTTTATGGTTGTGATTTTAATGGCAGGTCTGATTGGAATTATCTGCATGTTAGGAACCCCTATGAGCAGTAAGAAAATACAAGGAGAGCTAGTGGATATTGGATTTTCAGATAAGGATGGAAATCCTCCGATATTGATTTCTAGAGCAAATGAAAATAAAGGAATACGATTAGAGTTTTACTCGCCAAAGATATCTTTTGTAAAATACGAGGATCATATTTCTGAAATAGAAACAGCTTTGAATATTAAAGTTGTAGATATAAGACCGGGAAAAGATATTCAGCATATTGTTATTAGAGCTATAAGATCAGGAAAGGAGAGCAAGGAAATGATTTGGTGGAAAGAAGAATTTTTGTCGAATATAGATTTTGAATTTGTTTTGGGAGAGAGTTATTTTGGCGTAGAAACAATTAATATTTCTGCTACACCACATGTTTTAATTGGAGGTGCTTCAGGATCAGGTAAATCGAAGCTTCTAAAATCGGTGCTTATGCAAGCAATAAAGAAAGAGGCAATAGTGATTCTTGCAGATTTTAAAGGCGGAGTGGATTATCCTTCTATATGGCATAAGGCGTGCTCTATCATTACAGAACCAGAAGCACTTGATGTAAAACTTGAATGGGTATTACAGATTTTAGAAGAGCGTAGAAATATGCTCGTTAAATATGGAGTTCCTAATATTGCGGAGTGTAATGAGAAATATGGTACCAGTATTCATAGAATAATTGTCGCGTGTGATGAGATTGCAGAAGTGCTAGATAAAACCGGATTAGATAAAGATCAGAAAGCTATTATCAACCAGATTGAGGCAAAATTTTCAACAACTGCTCGTCTTGGTAGAGCTTTTGGTATTCACCTTATCTTTGCGACACAGAGACCAGATGCTGAGATATTAAAAGGTCAGATAAAAAATAATATTGGCTACCGCATATGTGGTAGAGCGGACAAGGTATTATCTCAGATCATTCTGGATAGTTCTGAGGCATCAGACAAAATTTCTCCTAATGATCAGGGAATGTTCTTTACAAATACGGGAGTATTATTTAAGGCTTATTATGTGGAGGATGATTGTTTGGAAGGAGTTGATCTTGATGGAGAAGCCTCAGATTAAAGATAAACCCACATTGACAATTGAAGAAGCTGCTTGCCTTTATAATATAGGCGAGCATAAGTTAAGGGAATTAACTGACTCTGATAATTGTAGCTTTGTATTATATGTGGGGCGTAAAAGATTAATTAAAAGAAAACAGTTTGATGATTATTTATCAAAATCGTTTTCAATCTAAATATTAGGGTGTTTTTTGGAAAGCTGACATGTTATAATTTTAGCAAGTCAGCTTTCTGTCATTTAGTTTGAAAGGAGATAATGACATGGCAGAAAGAAGAAAAGACTCAAAAGGTCGAGTACTTAAGGAAAATGAGACTCAGAGACCAGATGGAACATATAGTTATAGATGGAGAACCGCAGATGGAAAAAGGCATGCGGTATATGGTAGAACACTTAATGAATTACGAGAAAAAGAGCTTCTAGTTCTTAAGGACAAGAGCGATGGAATTAGATCAGATGCAAAGAGTGTTACTGTAAACGATATCTTTGATATGTGGCGTAATCTCAAAAAGGGATTAAAGGAAAATACATTTCAGAACTATATCTATATGTATGAGCAATTTGCTCGCGATGATATAGGACAGCTCAAGATTGGAACATTAAAGAGGTCAGATATCAGGAGATATTATAATCGCTTGATTGATAAGAGAAATCTTAAGATTGCAACAGTTGATAATATTCATACTGTATTGCATCAGGTTATTGATCTGGCTGTTGAGGATGGTTATTTAAGAACGAACATAAGTGATAATGCGCTTAAGGAATTAAAGCAGGCTAGAAATCTATTTACAGAAAAGAGAATGGCATTAACAATTCCAGAGCAGGATTTGTTTGTTGAGTTTTTGAGTAAGAGTCCTACGTATCAACATTGGTTCCCTATTTTTTCTCTTATGTTAGGTACTGGACTTCGTGTTGGTGAGGCAACCGGACTTCGTTGGGAAGATATTGATTTTGAGAATAATACAATTAGTGTAAATCATACTTTGGTATATTTTAATCATAGTAAAGGTGGATGCTATTTTGGTATTAATTCTCCAAAGACAAGAGCTGGTGAAAGAACTGTTCCAATGATTGAGAGTGTTAGAGAAGCATTGATGCAGGAAAAAGAAAATCAGAGATTAGCGGGAATCACTTGTGATGTGCGAGTTGATGGATATACAGACTTTGTATTTGTTAATCGTTTTGGAAATGTTCAGCATCAGGGAACTCTTAACAAGGCACTTCGTAGAATCATTAGAGATTGTAATGAGGAAGTATTGGAAAAGGCAAAGGATAATAGACCAGTGGTTCTGCTTCCTAAGTTTAGTTGTCATACATTAAGACATACTCTTACAACACGCCTTTGTGAGTCTGGAATAAATATTAAAGTAATTCAATCAGTATTAGGACATTCTGATATAAGTACAACCTTAGATATTTATGCAGATGTCACCAAAGATTTGAAAAAAGCAGAGATGCAGTCTTTCGAGGATTTCATGAAGAAAAAGGATGCATAATCCCATAAACCTAGTCTAAACCCAACTTAAACCCATTTTATGAAAATGTATGAGAAACAATGAGAGATATCATAAATGGGGTACTTGGAAAAGGTAGCAGGCGAGCATAATTGAGAATCGTTGAAAGAATATGAATGAGCGTATGGGGTAATCCCGACGATGAAGTCACTTGATAAATAAAAACCTAGGAAATATAAGGGTTTCAGAGTTTCTCAAGCTTAAAAAAACGGTTGGTCAGGGTGATTTGACCAAGTTTTGACCAAGATTTGGCATAGTCAAAAAAAGCTTGAGATACGTTGGTACAGATTGCTTAGTCTGAAAATTAAAGATTTGTGTTACTTAGAGGACATTTTCTAAAGAAATTTAGAAGATATCCTCTTTTGCGTTATAGGATCAATTAAGACTGATGGAAGGAGAATAACATGGAACACACAAAAGCATATAAGGAATATAAGAAAAATGGTAATACAAAGTTTGTAAGATATAGCGAAGGAGCAGAAATGTACCATATGAGCGTATCAAAATTTATGCAGATGGCAAAGGATGCAAAAGCAGTGTATAAGCTAGGTCAACCAGCTATTCCATTAAAAGAACAATTATTCCGACAGAAGGAAGGTGAAGAGAATGAGTAATTCGTATAAGTTCTATTCCGATACTAAGGATGTTATGAAAAAATATGTAAATGCCACTGAGGGAGCTATCATATATGGAATAAGTAAGTCGAGGATTATGGTATTAGCATCTGAAGCAGGAGCTGTGTATAAAGTGGGAAATTCAGCATTGATTAATACAGAACGATTTGAGCAGTATCTTGAAAAATTTAAAGAACCTACGAGACCACTTCCAAAGCATATTTGGAACAAGTTGGAAGCAGACTTGGACAAAAACGGCAAAAAAAAGTAAAAACTCGTCCGTTTTTGTCTGTGGTCAAATATAGGTATTCAAGATAGAATATGAGCATCCCAAGAAAACCCTTGGGTAAAACAATTGAATACTCAGTTACAGATTTGCATTTTATATGCACTATGAAGAAATTCATAGGTAGTAAAATTACGGGGCATGTACCTGGAGGATGAAAGTCACAGCTATCATATTAGTAGTCTGATGGATCGAGAGACGAAGGACGAGAAGTTGGATGGAAATTTGGTAAAGGGGCGCAAGAGATCCAGTGGACCTCTGCTCTACGCGGATCGAAGCGAAGCGTAGACCGGCATGTTGCGTAAGGATAATTACCCACAGAGGGCGAGAAGGTCGTCCTTATCCTCACAACAAAGGTAGTGCTTAGTCCAATGAAAGCAGTAAAAAAGATGCTTGTATCAATGAAACTTCATTTGGATGCATCTATTGATAAGCTGGATAATCTTGCAATGAATGTGCAGATTGATAAGGAAAAGCGTATGGAGGATGCGAAGGAGCAGACAGAGCCGAAGAGAGCGAAAGCTGAAAGAGTGGAAGCGGAGGTTGTCTATTCACCGATGGTAGCTGAACAGCAGGAGTACCAGTATAATGCAGATGCATTTGAGGCTAGGGGTGTGGATGATGTAAAGCAGGAAGCGGAACAGAAGAGGGCACCGAAGGTAAGGGAAGATAAAGCCAGATAGTTGTGAGGGCGTGGGAGTAAAATCCTGCGTCCTTTGTTTGTGTATGAATATATATTGCAGATGACTAATCTATGGTGTACCGATACTTGGACTTGCAAGTTACATATCGCTTCTCTTATATGAGTATTTATGGTATCATATAACCTGACTTTTGCAGGAAAATGAGTGTAAAATAAACGTCAATCCCAGTAATTACAAGGTTTGACGGGTTTGTCATTTTGTCAGATTTTCATAGTGTATTTTCCAAAATTAAGGTTTTCAAAAAATTTTTTTGGCTCTTGCTATTTTCGATGTATTGATGTCACTTCTTTTTGGAATCAGCTATTACCTGCTTTATTTCGCCAAGGGTTCTGATTCTTTTGCTGAAATCTATATTCGTCACATTTCCGATATCTTTGAGAACTTCATCGTAATAATCAAACACATAGTAGTTCTGCAGAAGCAAACTGCATTCTGCTCTTGATAACGAGTCTATAATTCTTTCTGTACTGTATTTATGTTCCAGTTTCATTTCAAGTATTCTAGAGATTGTTAAAGCTACGAAACAGGTCAGGAAATGCGCTTCTATATGTTCCCTGGTCCATACATAAACAGGTCTGGCTTCGAGTTCACTCTTTGTGATTTTGAAGGATTCTTCAATTCGCCAAAGACCTCTGTACATATCAATTATCTTGTCGTCAGGTGTATCCATTTCACTTGTAAGGAGCATGTAGTATCCATCCAGGGCTTCTTCCTCCCTGATTAGGTCTTCATCTATGTCGAGAATGGAAGACGCGGTAAGTATTTCGCCGGTATCTTTGTCGTAGTCAACCTTCTTTATGCACTTGGCAGCACCATATGATGTTGCTCTGGTATAACTTCCGGGATTGGCAGCAAGGTCTCTTGCCTTTGCAAGTGTTGCTTCACGTTCTGCTTTAGCTCTTTTGGCGTATTTTTCGCTCCAGAACACAATCTGTTTTTCATCTACTTGTTTCTTAATCTTTTTCCCGGAAGTCGATGTTACCTGTATTGTGCGGGGATACTTACGGGATTTACGTTTGTATTCTTTTCCAAGCCATACATATCCATCATCATCCAACACGTATTTTTTCATTGATTTTTCAGCACCACGGATGGACATGCTGAAGACGTAGCCGTCATGAGCAGGTGTATTAATGGTATACCAGATGTTATCACCGGTAGTCATTCCTTTGTCAGCGACAGAAATCACCCTGCCAAGGTTGAACCGCTTTTTGATTTTTCCAAAGTTTGGACGGTAAGTAAGACAATCATTTGTATTGCCTGCAAAGAGTTCATAAGTGATAGGTATAGCATTGTTGTCCATAAACAGACCCATTTGCACGATCGGATTTGGACGGTGCTCTTTTGATACACCTTTGCGAAGGAAATCATTCTGCTCATCTGTTTCAAAGTAATAATTCGTTACATCATAGTAGATAAGGCTGGTGTCTCTGCCATAGTTCTCTTTAATCTTATCATTCATCCAAACCTGGATCGTTTCCTTGTGTTTATTTAAGAAAGAAAGGCATCTGTAGACATCATCGATAGAGTAGTTAGTCTTTTCGAAGAACATCTCACGATGGTCAAAGGAAGATTTCTTGGAAGCAGGAGCAAGTATTCTGGAATAGACCAGCATCTTCAGGATGGTGTTTGCATCATAGGATTCCTTTGTATGCCGCTGGCGGTTATTAAGGAACTTGTCGAGTTCAAGTTCGTGGTAGATATTGCTCAGTGCTGTGTAGCCAAAGTTTTTTCTAAGGTTGTCTCCGACGCAAAGCCTGTCAGAATCATAAAAAGTGAAATTAATGGGAGCCTGTCTGGCTTTCTTTTCTTCCGTCAGTTTCTTTGCTCTTTTGTGAAATAGTCTATTGGATCATCGTATTGTTTTTCAAGTTCGTCAAGATAACCCAGAGATTCAATAACTTTATGTTTTGTTTTTTTGGTTGCCTTATCATAATAGCCATCAACAATGGCAAGATTGATACGACCAGATTTATTTGGAGTTTTCTTTAGAAACATCAGTATTACCAAACTTTCAGATAATACTAATTATATCACATTAGACAAAAATAGATAATAGAAAACGGACAAAAAGTAAAAATAAAAAAAGCCCGGAAGCCTAATAAATAAAGACTTTCGAGCTATACTAAGCTAAAAGTTGCTGCAAAACTGTGGATGACTAATCTATGGTGTACCGATACTTGGACTCGCAAGTTACATATCGCTTCTCTTATATGAGTATTTATGGTATCATATAAGAGGAGTTTTTGTTTATATTGGGGAGCTTGGAGGTGCAATATGTCTAAGTCATCAAATCAAAAACTGAAACTAATATATCTGATGAAAATTTTGCTTGAGAGAACAGATGAAACTCATGGTATTACAATGCCTGAAATAATTGATGCTCTTGCTGCCTATGATATAAGTGCAGAACGTAAGAGCCTGTATAATGATATTGAAAATCTCAGGGTGTATGGATTGGATATAATTGGAACGCAGGAAGATAGAACATATTCATACCATATTGGAAACAGGCAGTTTGAGCTTGCAGAATTGAAACTGTTAGTGGATTCTGTTCAATCTGCAAAATTCATCACAGCTAAGAAGTCTAATGAACTTATTAAAAAGATTGAAGGTCTGGCAAGTAAATATGAGGCATCGCAGTTACATAGACAGGTATTTGTAGCCGGGCGGGTAAAGACAATGAACGAAAGCATTTATTATAATGTGGACAGGATTCATACAGCAATTGCAGAAAATTCAAGGATAACATTTCAATATTTCCAATGGAATGTGGATAAGAAGATGGAACTTCGACATGATGGAGCCGTTTATGAGGTAAGTCCCTGGTCTTTATCATGGGATGATGAGAATTATTATTTAATTGCATATGATAGTTCAGAAGGAATGATTAAGCATTTTAGAGTGGATAAGATGCTCCATATTAAGTCAAATGGTAAAGCCAGAGAAGGGAAACAGGCTTTTAAATCATTTGATATGGCAGCATATGCCAGAAAAATGTTTGGTATGTATGGTGGAAAAGAGGAATGGGTACGAATTGAGTGTGATAATTCCTTTGCCGGGGTAATGATTGATCGTTTTGGAAAGGATGTTTCAATGATTCGCTTAGATGATAAGCGGTTTGTAGTAAATGTTGAAGTGGCAGTCAGCAGACAATTTTTAGCATGGATTATTGGACTTGGGGAAGGGGTTACACTTGCAGGACCTGAGAATGTTGTTGAAATGATGAATGATGAAATTGATCGATTGGTAAAGCAATATAAAAAATAAGAACAAAAATTCGATATGCAAGGTGTGTTTATAGGACACCTTGATCTTTATAATAAGAATCAGATAAGAGATAAGCTCTTACTGGTTCTTATTTTTTGGGAAATAGACGAGGTGGCAGAGTGGCAAGGCTATGGTATTGGATAAGAAAAACAGTATTACATGCTAACAATGCTAAAGAAAGATATCAAGAGGTTGTTGATTTAGTACGTTTTGGTTCTCAGAAAAGAAAACTACTTAGTGAGAGAGAGTATTACGAAGGGCATATAGATATTGAAAAAGGAGATGATTGGAATCAAACAGCTCCTGTTGAAACAAGACCTTCGATAGATGCATTCAGGAATACGGTTAGTGATTATTTAACTGCTGAAATATCAACTATTTTAAAGACTGAAAAAAATGAAAAGTCGATGGATGAAAGGTTATCATCTGTAGAATGGAAAGAATTTGTTCTAGGTGATTTGTTTGATATTGATAACACATCTAGTTTCAATTCCGATAGCCTTGTTCCGGGAACTCAGTACGATTATGTTACACGTACATCGACAAATCAGGGAGTTTTGCAGGAAACAGGTTTTATAAACGAAGAAAATATAAATAAAGCTGGAACATGGAGTTTGGGCTTGCTTCAGATGGATTTCTTTTATAGAAAAAAAGATTGGTATGCTGGACAGTTTGTAAGGAAGATAACAGCAAAAATAGAGATACCAGAAAAAGCAATTCCGTTTATGACAGTTGTTCTAAATAACCAAAAACCTGTATTATTATCTGTTTTGGTCAGAAGCGTTGATACAAAATTTAGAACAACTAAAGTTCAATTACCGTGTAAAGATGGGAAAATCGATTTTGAATTTATGGAATCATTTATATCGGATTTGGAGAAGGAACGAGTTAAAGACGTTTCGGATTATTTGAAAAAATATAAAGATGCATCTGAGGAAACTTCTAACTAAGAAAGTATAAGGTGGCGAGATAAATTAGATGGATGAGAATTCAATGCTTTTATTGCGATATTCAAGTTATAAGAAATACGATTTTATACGAGAACATAATAGCATTATAAAAAATAAGGGTTCTGTATGGATGCTTAAGGTAGGAAAATGTATTCCAGAAAATAAGCTTCAGAAAATGTATGAGTATGGCGGAGTAATGTACTTGCGCTCACCCAAAATTGAAGGAGAAAAATTTTATAAGGCTATAATTAAAGCTTATTATTCAGGTGAACCTAAACGAAATATGATATTTCCGAAGTACTATGATGAGATGCTGAACGATGAAGATTTGGTGCTAGAATATAAATAGTACAAGCCAAAATGAG
>ULWY01085886.1_pt1 | contig 16781 bp, 11 predicted proteins | sample 1960761 | NCBI WGS metagenome assembly ULWY01 (sample SAMEA4835824, study PRJEB28245) | human gut metagenome | biome: gut microbiome; material: fecal sample | place: Denmark | collected 2008 | reverse complement strand
TTCAGCTCGTTTGATGTAACAGCATACTCCGATTTTTCCAGCAATTTCCTTATCTATGGTCATGAAGATATTATTTTGGAAGTCATCCCAGGCTATTTCATAAAAAGATTTTATTTTGCTAAAGCTATTCATTGATTTTAAAATTTATTCTTTTGTTCGAGTATATATAATCTTAGTTTCCTTACAAGGACGTAACTCCAAATCATAGGAACCCATTAAGAAATAGTTCTTAGGTTGAGCTGGCGCTTGATAAATGTGCAACCCTCTATCAAGTGAAATGTTCCAGCCGTTATCACTTTGAATAAAACGGGCATGAATAAGATCAGAGAATGTATATTCGAATTCAACTCCCATATCAGCCAAGGCTGCTTTTAATTGTTCCAATGCTGTTTGGAGTCTTTGCGTATCTTCAATACTCTCACAAGTCTTTGTCGTTAAAGAGAACTTCTTACATGTTCCTAACTTGACAATCATTTCAGCAAAGCGTGTTAAGTTTTGTAATTGGTAGATATTAGAAAGATATGGTTCTTGTAACTCTATATTTTTAGCTCCATCTAAATATTCAGCAAAGAGGTTATCATAACTATAGCCTGTATCACCATGACGGATATCGAGACTTTTGGGCTGTGGTCCCTGAGGAATAATATCGTCCTTTGGCTCTTTTGTGATTTTAACTTCAGTTGAAATATCACACGCTACATTGTCTGTTGATGCATTTACTTCGTTTGATTCTTCTTCAGTAGGGATAGTACAGCCATCTGCTTTACGTGGATTCTGCGTTGCCTCAGAATATTTACTTTCAGGACAATATACCACCACCTTTTCACCTTTAGCATTGATATATGACATATTGATATTAGCGTATTCTTCGTCCGGTTTGCGTTTATTCAACTGTTCTTTAACTCGTCTTCTTCCTTCAATAGCATATTCAACAATCTCATCAAATTCTTCATCTGTCGGTTGACCGGTAGGATACAAAAGCTTGATAAATCCTGAAATAGTTTTCTGCAGTGCTCGGTTATCACGGCCTTCGATATTATCCCCTTTTTTAAGTCTGGCGTTTACGATACCAACATAATTACTATCATGTACGAACAGATAGTGAAGAGCCTCAGATAGGTAGTCTGTAATTAGACCGAAATTATTGTTATATGCGCTGTCGTCAATTTTAGGGATTTCCCATCCAGGTATGTAATTATAAATACGGTCAATTACAGCCAAATCAAAAGCTTCTGGAAGAGTTACTAGAAGGTCATGGTCATAACTGTTTACTATGCGTGGAATATTAAGGTCAAAGTTTCCCACGAAAGAAAAACTTGCATAACCAGTAACCTCTCTACCACGAGAGAAACGTCCATTGGCCATATAGTCTTTCATGATTTGGATAGTGTCCGCATCTTTGATTTTCATTTTAGCGACTTCGTCAAAAGCAACATTATCCCAGAATCCGACAGCTCCCACTTGCTTACGTTGATTGTTATAAAGAAGAGTAGCAGTAGAAGCTTGGCCTCCTGAAAGTAAGGTAGAATATGGAGAAAACTCTGAATAGAAATACGATTTACCAGTACTTCTTCCTCCTAATTCAATACTGTTGTAATTACTTTGAACCAATGGCAAAAAACGTGATAATATATGAAATTTTAATCTTTTTCCATTTCTATCACCTTTGAGCTTACGAGAACGTTCTTTAAGCCAATCTGGGTCTATACCAATACTACGTATTAGGACATCTATCCATTCGTCAGTTGTAAATTTCTCACGACCTCTGAAAAACTTCTGTTCATCAAAATGGGCAATTTGAATTGGACGTAAATCTTCTATGAAGAATGCGTAGTCATCCTCTTCAACTTCATTATATGCAAGTGTTATTTCTGCCCAAATACCACTTTCAAGAAGTTTTTCATTTTGTTGATAGAAGTTGGGATTAATGGCAATACGTTTTGATGCAAAGTTCTCCATCTCTGCCCAATATCGTTTTTCACGTTCTACATATTTAACGTGTATCTTGTCAATAAATTTGTGTCTTTTCTTCTGCTCAACAATTGCTTGTGCTTTATTTGATTCATCTGGGCGAACATAGCATTTTTCTATTGTCTGCAAGACTGCTTTTTTCCCTTCTTCAATTTCTTCTGGATCTTCACTTGCACAATAACGTGATAGTAAAAACTCTAATACAAACGAAGGGACATTTACTGCACGCTTAATTTCATGTAATAAATCCTTTCTGACAACCTTCCCAGGAAAAGCATCATTCAATTTTATATCTAAAGCATCCATTCTTCTTTAATCATTTTCAAAGTTCAATTTAAGTGTAGATAAAGTTGCATTTGTTTCTGCATCTAACGCTGTTATCGTAACTGTACTACCTTGATATTCATCGTCGATACAGATTAGTTGACGACATTGTTCAATGCTTGGACTAATATCAATGCATTCAGTAACGTCGTTGTATAGCATACCTTCTGGAGTTCCGATAACTTGATTGTTATCTCCCGTAACCTTTAACTTTATACTTACATCTTCGGTAAAGAGATTTGTAAAATGAGCTATAATGTTAATAATTGGGCGACGGGTAAATATTGTACCATCCGTTTTGCCTTTATAAGTAAGAGACAAACTAAATTGAGATTTCTCTTTTTTCTCTTGTAAATCAATTTTTATAATGGGCACCACATTCTCTTGAAGTGATAATCCTTCATGAAAATATACTTCTCCACGTTTAAATACTGTAAAGTCTTTTGCATAACTTAGCTTCATTACCGCAATATCTTCTCCTAATTGAGTAGGAGTAAAAGAAACTGTGTCTGAAGTCTCATTAAGGTTCCCTGCCAAAACACGAGATTCTTCAAGAACTATGTCACTTCCTGCTGGTTTAGAAATAAGATTTCCAGTGTTAAATGCTGGCAACAACATATAGCCGTGATCAGTAACGAAAACGGCTTGATCGAATTTCAGCTTTTTACAGTCATCGGTCAAACGTGCTAAACGAATCAGTTCACGTTCCATAGAGGCTAATCCATTCAATTTGTCGTTCTCTCCAGCAGTATCAATTCCTACACTACGAACAACTAAAAGGTGAGTGTTCTCGTTTATGGCAGATGGATCAAAATCTTCCAAACGTACATCTTGAACTTCAACCCCAGTCTTTGCACGCAAGTAATCAATTCTATCTTCTGGCGATGCAACCACCTTTGAATCTATCATAGGTTGCAATTTACCTGATTGTACATCAAGAACAATATTGTTTAAATGGTTCGCCATTCCAAATCGAGTTACGGAAGGTAAATATGATATCTTAGGTTCATATTTTACTCTATCTTTAAAGCGTTTCTCAATACTTTGTGCAAAGTTCTTTCCCATTTCATATCTGAACGCATCTACCATTACAAGCACGACTCGTTTGCCGGCCTGTAAGGCAGGATATACTTCTTGAACACACCCCTGATTCTTTAGCTGGACACAATCTTTCAGCTCTTTTATAGTGTTCTGATATACTTTTACTGCGCGTTCAGTGAACTCTTGATACCTTGAATTTACGAAATCAGTTAGTTCTTTAACCTGTTTGGGGGTATTAATAACCCCTAATCTTTCTGTGTGGAAACGACGAAATGCATAATCTGCATCACATCCGCTATGCGCGTACCAGTCAACTAATTCTTGAAGATTCCCATCAGATTTTAACCCTCTGTTTATGCAGTCAGTTAGGAGTAAAGCATTTGATGCAAGCTTCCAAAAAGAAGAAATTTCAGAATCTTCCTGATACCAAACATCATTAATATTTTTATTACATAGTTTATGAGCTTCTGCCTGCTTACCTTCCTTAAGGTAAGCAATGAATCTATCATATTCTACACTGTTCTCAAAGCCGAATGTGACTCTATTTCCAAGATGCTTACTCTTGGTAAATATCTCAGAAAGATTTAGTTGTTCTGCAACCTTATTGGCATATTTTACATATGTCTCACGCAGATTGATTTGATTTCTCAATTTATCGCAAATCAAAAAAATCTTATCCTTCATCTCAATTGGAGCTATCGCGACACTTTGAAGATTAGACGGAATAGCTTCAGGTAAATCAAAGACAAATTCACTGAAAAGAAGATATGCCCATAACTTCATCTGAATATCTTTCAATGATAACCCACTAGCATCTAAGCCTGGATATTGAATCTCTGCAAAATTTTTCCATTCACTTTGCCATTTCAGATCCTCACTTGATGCGAGTGACAATAAGTTTACAGTAATCTCCACCGTACTTTTCCCTCCGGTTAATTGCTCTAAGCTTGGGAAAGCAGCACCCTCAAGCAGAGCATTAATCATATTAAAAGAAGTAGTTCCGTTTGCGAATAATTGTTTAAGTTCTTTATGCTTTGCTGGAGAAATAAATGAGGTACAAATATTCTCATATCTATCTTCAGCTCCAAAAGGAAAGATTCCTCCGCTTTTAATAAAACCTACGAACGGTTCTTCAACCCAACCACGATTATTTGTCGGCATCGGTCGCTTACGGTAAATTATCATCCTTGAATCTTTATTCAAAGACAGTTCATTTGACCAAAAACGTGAAGCAGACAATCTTGCATGCAATAGACCTTTTGTTGTATCAATGACTTTGATACCCTTTTCTGCGGCCAATGGTAATATATCATAATATAGGCCATCTTTATCATAGATAGTTAGAACGGGGCTTTCTGCTTTCATTTTAGCCATCCATCGGTCTAATATATATCCTTGTATATCCATTTTTAATCAAATAATAATTTTGAGTTACTGTCTTCTTCCTTTTTCTTTCTAGGCTTCTTTTCTTTGGGCTTGTTCTCACAAAGATGTTCCAGCCCATGTGTAAGTGCCATACACCAATCTTTTTTTGCTTTTTGAGTGACACGGGCAGGGTACATGCTCATGGCAAGATGACTCCAGTCATAATTACCTTTGTTTAGCTCTTCCAGATTACTTTGACATTCAGCTTTCCATGCTCTATGAAAAATAAGATTTACCAATGGACATGAGGTAACTGGTACGCCATCATCATGATTCGGTTCATAGCCACTATCAATTATGCGATTAATTTCAGCCATCATGTTTTCAACTTGATATTGTTTTACACGTAAATCATTTTCAAGATTTTTCTCTTTTGAAACCATTGCTGTATTAATACCGCTCATCAATTTTTCATTTTCTTCTCTAAGTTTAATTATTAAAGAAGGTAATGTGTTATGACTTAATTTAGGATAGTAAATCCAATAGGTCAATGAACCATCTTCTGAAGATAATGGCCAGTAGATTGGTGCTTTCCTTCGACTTTTTGTATATCTCTTAAAATGATAATCAAAAAATCCTGACGTTGATTCAAAATAATTTTGTAGGTTCTTACAGCCGATTAATTGACACAGTTCATATTCTATATCATCACTTTTATCAGCCCATATATAGTGTATTACATCCCTTACTTTCATAGCTAAGTTCAACCGTGAATCAGTTTGGTTGGAAAGTATGCCGTCAGCAGGTGTGTCTACCGGGTAGTCGAACGGAATATCATCCAGACTGACAGTCGGCATGAAAGGTAACGCATCGAACATACCATCAAATGCAGGAATCCCCTTCATATGTTGGGCAAAGCGTATGTCCCAACGACCGAATGCTATGCCTACGAGTTCTTGAATTATCTCTTGTGCCATGACATTCTTATCTATGACGTTACCATAGCAGGCATTGTCGATGGAGAGCAATTCCTCATAAGGCCTTCTCTGCTTGTAATTGTTGAGTGTTTGGCGAAACTCGCTATTCCTGTCAATATCGGCTAAATCCATCCATAGGTCATCATTCTCGGCAACGAGTTCCGTATATCGCTCAAAGTCTTGAGTCAAATTTGCCTGCATTATACCGATGCTTGCTTCTACGCCTTTGCTGAGATCTATCTGAGCAATCAATCCGTGATATTCCAAGTTTGTTTCATCAAGGCTAAACCATTTCCTTTTAATTTCTATTATCTCATTTACTATTTGCTCAATGTCTGATTGTCGTTGGGCATAGTCTGGCATGGGAAGGAGATTCATATAACCAGCATGTTTATGTTGGGCACAATAGCGGTTTATTGCATATTGAGCTAATATAGAATTTATATAAGATAAACTTGATAAACTTTCAACTTTGGTGATACCAGGCATAGCTAATCCCTCTACAGTAAAGAAATTTTCACTATGAAGTATATGAGCATCTACAATCTCTCCTCTTTTGCCATAAGCAATGCCTGGCAGTAACTGGAAATCATTATTTCTAAGAACGACAGACTTATTGGACTTAACAATTTTTCCATTAGACTCCCATGAGACAATATCCCTACCGTATAGATAAAACATTGAAAATGTTCCACCATTATACATATGTTTATATGAGAGAAAGTTACTTATTTCAAAATAATTTCTATAATGAATCGTTGAAACAAAAGCATGCCCTTGCCTTGCAACAATATTTCGATTTTCAATGCTCTTATATTGAAATAGATGAATAATCAAAATAATATCCAATAATGGTATTCGGCAAATTGTCAAACTCAATAGATTTTGCACAATAAATCAATTTGGTATCCTCACCTGCCCGAAAAGTACGAATCAATACTTGAAGCTGTTCATCTTTTTCTTCAGGCTTCACATTGAGCACATCCATGAACACACCCATAACATCCGAACAATTCTTGTTCAAAATCAAAGTAGAAGTTTCCACATTGGCATCAAGCACGCCCCAGCCCGTGTCTGCACAGTTGGTAATGAAGCCGCAGAGGTTGCGCTTTCTGAATTTCTCATAACTTGACTTTATCATCACGGTGCGATCAAATATGGCTCCGAGTTTACCTTTGTCGGTCAACATTTCCTGCATACGGTCGAAGAACGCGCAGACAAGATTACGACACCATGCCGGGTAATTGGCATCTAAATAAGAAGAAGTGTTTTCACTACCTTCGCCAAAAGGAGGATTCATCACAATGCAATCAAACCGCTTTTGGCATAGCTCGATAAAAGCGAATCCACGAGTTGCGTCATCGCTAAACAACGCATTTTCATAACCTTCCTCTTCGCTTAATTTTGAAGATAGTTGATACAAAGCTTCTTTCAAGCGGGATGTTATTTCTTTAAAAAACTCTTCTTTGTTTTCTTTAAGTATCCTGCGAACTTCATTCTCCATTTCAATCTTTGCCTTCTCTTCGTCAGAAGAAAATAATGTTGCATAACGATATTGATTTACTTTAGTCCAATTATTTTTCAAGTAATCAATCTCGTCTTCAATTTCTTTCTCCATCTTGAATAGTAAGCCGGCTTCACCCACAAATTGCATCTTATCCCAAATCTTTTTGATTAAGTTCTGCATAGGCTTGTCAAGCTCTTCCAACAATCCTTTCAGGAGTTTCTTGTTTCCAGGCATAGCTTCAGCCAATACCAGATTACTCTTTTTTATCAATGGTCTGTCTTGTGGTAAAATACCCATTTCACTATAGCTTCGCTGTGCGCGAAGCCACAAACTAAGAGCGGCAATCTGAAGTGCACGTGGGTCGATTTCGCAACCGAAAATATTATTCTCCAAAATCAAACGAGGTACTTCTCTGTGAAATGTGTCACGTGTATGTATTTCTCTAAATGGTATCAGCAGATTTGGATGGTTGTCCCATGCATCCATATAGATAAACTCATAAACTTCATACAAATAAAGTCCAAAATGCATACTACCACAAGTGGGGTCAAGAGAAAGTATCTCAGTCGGTTCTTTTATAGTTCTTTCTGTTAGCGTCTCATCTGGTTTTTTCACCATATAAGAACATTGTTTTTCACCGATAAGGCTTTGACCTTTGGTCATCTCGTACCAAATACGTCCCAGCGAGTTATCAGTTAAAAAACGAACAATATATTCCGGAGTAAAAAACTGATTGCGTACAGCCATTTCACGACTATTGCGAGGCTTATTGCTCTCTTCACGCATTTTACGTCTTTCCTCAAGTGAATTATAGTCCTGGAACATCCATCCTAATGTTTCATCCTCTTTCCAAAAGTTTACAGTCGTTCCATTTTGTTCATCGTACCATTCAGATAAGTCTGTTGAATTGATAAGTTCAAGCAATTTTAGCAAAGTACTTTCATCAGGAAAGATAAGACCGTATGGAGAAAATCGGTCGAAGACAGCTGGCAATTCTATACTTAATTCATCAAAGATGCTATGCAGATACCATTTATAGCGGTCGTATTGGGGCATACCAATGACCTGAGAAATGGCATCAAAGCTTTGAAATCCCACAGAATCATATCCTCCGTGAATACTCTCCAGAATCAACCCACGTTCTTCGCACATCCTTAATGCAGAAAAACGGTTCAACTGAGTAAATGCTTGTTCAGCAATCAGTTGACCTACGGCAAGACGCTCTTTATCGTTTTGATTCTCAGGAAGAGCTGCAAGAAGATGTTTTAATCTCTCACGGAGCATTTTAGCTGTATGTACTATGTCTGGGTCTTGATTGGATAGTTGTTCTACAGGAATACTGTGGCCATCAATCCATATACCATAATATTGCTGTAACAACTCAGTGATGTTCTGCATAAGCAGATTTTTTGCTGAGCTAACAAATTTTTCCAATATTTTCTTTCCACTTTGAGAAATCATAAGTTTCTGTTTTGAGTATTATTCGTTTATGTTCAATTCTACCGGTGAATTATCTCCCACGGTGTTCAATAGTTTGGATAACGCATTAATTACATCTTGTAATTCTTGTCGAGTGGTAATTTTACGTTTCAAACTTAAACGCAGGGGTTTATATTCAGGCTCATGAGCATTGTCGTTATTGGGTTTCGTATTATCAGGTTGTGTATCGACTGTAGAATCTGTTTTTTGCTTATCTTCCTTACTGTCTGGTGGGGATGTTACTGTAACAGCTGGAGCATTTGTTTTTGCGTAGTTTTTAACTTTGCACTTGATTGCTGCTACATTATTCATATTGTAGGACACGTAAGTATTTACCATTTCTCTTAATGATTCAATAGAATTGCTTCTGCAATCCACATTGAGCCTATTGAGTAATGTTTCAATTTCTATTTTTTGTACATCAGTCAATTGTTCAAATTCAGGCATAGCCTTTATCTCGTCACGACTATCATTTAACTGAGCATTACTTTGTGTTTGGAATTCTATACAACCTTGCTGCAAGTAACTATCTACTTGATTTTTTAAATCTGTAATTTCAGATACAATATGATGCAAATCAGGGGTCTTAATATAATCATTATATAATTGAGCCACATCATTCATATGCTTGCGGAAATCAGCCAACTGAATAAGTTCTGGAAGATTCTTGCTCTCTTGCATAATATGATTAATATGCTTAATATGATCAAATAATGATGCCGTTTGATTGCACTTCATTATATCCATAGCATACTTGAATGCATTGACACAATCGTTATCCTTTCCAAGAAGGTAAGCGGCTTCACCACCTTCGCTATCTATGATTCTCTGAGCATAGTTTATAGCTGAACGCATTTGCGAAAGTCCAGCCAGGCCATATGTCTCAAATGTAGGTAAAAGATTGTTGAATCTTGGAAGATAATACTTAATCTTGCCATATGCTTCTTTAGCAATGTGGTCCTTAACAGGTGCAACTCTACCACAATTGAAAAGGCTGACCAAGTTCTGAGCTGCATTAAGTAATTCGGGAATACTCAATGCACCCTCGGTATTAAGCGTAATACTAATCTTATTAAAACTATTATTATTAGCCATTGCATCAACTGCAGAATTTCCAAAAACAGTGATATTCTTTCCTGCTACGCGCAACTGAATAACACTAGCCTTTAACGTAAGAGCTACAATATATCGAATGGTATCTTTTGCCCAACCGTAAGGATCACGCTCAAAATAATTCATCAATTCCTGTCCAGTAACCTCATTACGAGAGGCAATAAAATCCTTGATGGCAGAAATAGCCAAATTAGATGTGTCAATAGTACCTTTACTTTTATTGATAATTTTAAATGGGTTAAGTGCATCAGGAATTGTGGTTATATCACTATATGAAGCAAGTTTGGTAACACAATCAGCTTTCATATTCGTTGAAGCCAAAGGATATTTCTCAAATACCTTTTCAGCTATTGACTTTAATGCAACCGTTTTATAGGTTTCTGCATTTACTTGCTGAGGATTTCCACGGAATATGATTTCGCTATTGGCCATTGCCTCACGGAGAATAAGACCTAACTGACGCTTTTTCTCATCAGCATTTTCTGACTGAGCACGCAAATATGCTTGAATTTCTTTATTGGTTTCATTCTGGTGACGATTCTTGATGTTTTGACTTCTTACAATATCTTGAAGAATAGATTCTTTGTCTTTATCCTTACCCAATGTACACAGCCAAAATAAAGTACGGCTATTTTCATTTCTTGTACTTTCTGTAAGGAGGTATTGATGTGTCTCATCAAAATTTGCTCCTTCTACAAAACGAACATTAATCTTCAAACTGGTTGCAGCATGGATTATATAAGGTCGATTACGTTCGGTCAATTCAACGCCGGCAGTAATCGTTTTACTTTGATAAACATTTACAGAAGGTGCAGGGGTAAAAATATCTATAAGTTGTTTCTGAAGGACTTCAGCCTTTTCGCTATCTCGTGGTATAATTTTATTACGCTCTTCACGTATACCTAAAATTGCATTAGTCATGAACTGATACTTTCCATCAATTTCTTGCAACGTCAAACCATCAGTTTGCATAATGTCTTCAAGAGTTTGACGAACCTTAACCTTGTCAATATTTACACCTACAATGTTATATAATAAAGCACATAGATTATCAAATGAAAGATTAAAATCATCCAGTAATTGCATTACAGCAATTGTCTTACATATACGTACAGCTAATTGATTGCCATTGAAAACTTGAACAGCTTTATCGGCTGCAATAACAATTTCCTTGGCAGCATTGCGTTCCATATCAGCATGTAAAACATCATAGAAATATTCTGGACCAGCCATCTGACCAATATTAGCATCAGCAAGATGATTGTCCACAAGTATATCTCTAATTAATCTAATAACAGAACGTAATCCAACGCCACCTGTTCTACTCGCCAACTTTTGCAATAAAGACAAAAGTATGTCGATATGAACAGGAAGGAACGGATATAGGTTTGCAAAAGATTCGTCTGTCAGAACTTGATTGTAAATACTTCGTTCTTGTAAAGTTAGATGTATGCTATTTTTTAATAGACCTTCGTTATTGTAGAAAAGTGTTTTAAGATAGCTCTGACCTTCTTTAGATTTACCCAAAAGACGCTTTGTAATGATTTCTTTAATATCATTGGCTTCTATGTCCACTTTGACAGGAAAACGATCATTCAAACGGAATAACTCATTGGAGTTTAATTGAGCTTGTCTATTATCTTCTGTAAGTGTTTGCTGTGCAGTTGCAATAACCCAAACTTTTCCTCTAAATTCATCTTTGAATATCTGCATCATGCCTTGCAAATTCAAAATAAGTTCAACATTGGATGCAACATATTGACCGACTTCATCTAATACAAAGATAATCTTATCTTTTCCAGTTTTTTCTTTAACCAACTTGTATAATCTGGTAAAACGCTCTTTCTCATTTAATGCACTACTCAACGAGATGTTTTTAAAGCTTGCACTATCGGAAAAGTATGCAGGAAGGACACGTGGAGCAAGGTTTGCCGCAATTAAATTTGCAGCAAGATCATTTGATTCCACAGACTCCCAGGTTTTATTTTTCTCTGTTTCAACTAACTTGCAAAACTCTTCGTATTTGCCTTCGCTATGAAGCATATCGATGAAACACATGACTTTCTGGTCTGTCGATTTGGTAATACCTAAAAGTTTTAATGTTTCATAATATACAATATCACTTACATTTGCTATCTTACCGGCAACAGACTGTGTGCTAAGGTCTATCATTACCACCTGTGGATTGTGTCGGTTTATAATAGTCTTATGCATTGCTGCGATAGCCGTATCTTGGATTCGACTCATTAACTTATCACCAAAAGTAACGCCATCGATCATAACACTCTTATCGAAAGAGAGGCCAAGGTATTTGGCAAATGAACTTTTACCAGAACCATAGAAGCCTGATACCCATATACCAACTTCTTTGCTTGAATCGTCAAACGCAGTTTGAAGGTCCTGAATCACATCTTCATAGTTACGATGTAATTTATCTGTAACAACATACTCTCTAATTTCCGAACTAAGATCCTGTTCTGTTTTAGCCCCGAATGTTACGACACTTTCTATTGTTCTATTAAGTTTTTTAGAAGGGTCGAATAAATCTTGTATCTTATGCATAACGCTGAGTTTTAAAAGTTAATGGAACGATAATTTCCGTCTTGATTATAAACACCTAGGAATGAACGTGCGGTTCCTTGTGTTTCACCTGGGTACATAACCAACATCGGAGTTTTTATCTGATTATATATCTTGTTCTCGATGACACCCATCATATAAAATGGATGCAACATTTCAATGTCACGCAAAACAAGCAGAACATTTTGCTCATTCTTAAACTGTTCCTGTATGTTTAATATGGCATGTTCGAAAAATTCATCAGATGACATCTCCTGTTTGATGCTATTATACATTTCTTCTTCTGATACAGATGGATCAGTCCATATTTCTCTGTAATCATGAGAGTTGATATACTTATCTATGAGTTCACCAATAGAAACAAATTTTACTTTGAAACCATAAAACTCGGCTTTAGGGCATAAATATGTATCAATAACATTACGTATAATAATTGCATCTTCTGGCTTATAGACCAAATAAACAATAGGTGATACTCCTCTAGCATCTGTCCTGCTTGGAGACTTCAAATACTGAAGAGCCTTTTCTATTTTATCTTCATAACGTTCCATTGATAAACTCCTCCATTGTATTATATTTCCACGAAATAGTCATTAAATCACCTGTGCATTGCGCTATATATCCTCCTTTAAGATTAAATTCCATAATCTTATCCTGAACTTGATATTTATCCAAACCAAAGAGTTTCCAATCATCATGATTCCATATAGCAACATCTGACAATCCTTCAAAGTGAAGTTCATGCATCAAATAAAGGACTGTGAAAGAATATATCTCATACGGTAATATTTGGTTTTGATTGTTTATCATATCAAACTCCACAAGAACCTTTTTGATGTAACGAGCCTGTCTCACGCATATGGATTCTCCCCAATTTGCTTGACCACTATTAACTATGTTGACCACAAAATTCTTAATACTATCAGCATTGATTTTTTCTACTCCTGACAGCCTGAATTCATTCAATACATTAATTATATAGTCATATATTACAGCATTTTCTCTGGCGCAATACAGCAGTAGTAATTGTTTGAAATGATGTAATAGCAGTCCTTTGCTTCGAATTTCTTTGAGCCATATTGGCACCTTTGGATTACGAGACATTAATCGTGGGTAGAAGACTAATTTAACAATATCTTTAGTCCTCAATTCTGTACATTTACTTAATGTATTTGATTGGTGTACATATTCAAGTAAGGCATCAATAGTCATGCCATCTTGATAAATTTCAAGTAAAGACAACGTCTCTTCAATGAGACCGCACCCTTTGCCTAACTTACAATTGTATTGAGTATTTCTCATCATTCGAAAAAAGGAAAAGCTTTAATACCGTTTTTAAATGAATAAATGTAGTGTGATGCACAAAGTCTCAACAAGTTATCTATCTCGTTTATGTCAAAACTTCCAATATTAACCACATCTAAGCTATAATCAGTGACAATTGTATTCATGGAATCCAGATAATCTTTATAATCTGGCAGCATCTCCTGAAAATTTATTTTTTCTTTTTTGAGGTATTCCATAATATCTTTCTCCACCTGAATAGGCATCTTGAAAAGCGTATACATGCCTCCAATTATCATATTATGCTCCTTACGCATATATTCCAAGATAAGGTTATAATATGCTATGTGACCAGATTTCGGGAAAAGATAATCCATCATTTCAGATGCTCCTAATTGATTAATATCATTCCATAATTGCGCATCTACTCCTGCTTTATATACAGCTAAGCGCATTTTTATGATATTCTCTATATTTTCTTGATGCATATACTATTATTTCAATTTTGATGGGATTAATAATTCTCTAACATCTACTTCAAGTAGGTCAGCAATTTTACGAAGTGTCTCAAGTGAAGGTTGAGAAGTGTTACTATTCCATTTGGAAATTGTAGCAGCATCTTTACCTAATTCTTGAGCTAACCATTTAGCGGTTCTTTTCTTTTCTACAAGAACTACTTTTAGCCGATTCAGTTCTTTATTCTGTTCCATCTTAAATCATTTATTAGGAAAATACAAGCCAACAGTTTACAACACTGTTTTGTATGTGGCTTTCCGTATGTTTATGTATTTTTGTTTCAATAATGCAAATCTAATAAAATTTGTCGAGATAGCATTCAAAATCTACGAGTAATATGCAAATGAATTTGCGAATTAATCCAATTATCTTGTACTATATATTAAAAAGTATTGCATTTGATTTTCATAGAAAAGGTGGTAAGTATTCTAATTTCAAAGTTTTGGAAGCGGAGTATAAAGATTTATTTCATATTATAGTCTTGCTGATAAACTGTAAATGTAGTAGTATTGAAACAGGCATGCAAAAAATAAGTAAGCATTCGGTAAACCACGTTGCAAATTTTGTGAATTAGTTCCGAATCGGTGTTATTTGTAGTCGATTCGGAACTAATAGTGTTTATTCGGAACAAGTTTGATGGGATTTAGCCCAATTACGTGGTAGAAGTTCTTCCATATTTTTATCATCCCTCTCATAATATGGAATTTTGCTCAGGACATCTTCCATCCAGATTCTAGGGTCTACTTCTGCCGACTTGCAGGTGGCAATCAGTGAGTACACGATGGCAGCCCTGTATGCGGATGCGTCGTTGCCGCAGAACAGATAGTTCTTTCTTCCCAAAGCCAAAGGTCTTATGGCATTTTCTATGCGGTTGTCATCAATTTCGATTCTTCCGTCGTTTACGTACCTGGAAAGTCTTGGAAGGAGCGTGTACGTATATTCGATGGCTTTACCCATACGGCTTTTAGGAAGCACTCTGAGATAAGCATCCTGCAGCCACTTTTCAAATTCAAGTATCAGCGGATAGGCCTCATTGATACGTTTTTCCTTACGCTCTACAGTAGTGAGCCCTGCATCATTGGCTTCAGATTCTATCTTGTACAACTTGCCGATGTAGTGTATTGCCTGTGTGGCCAGCGTCCTGTTCTCTTCCAGGGCATCCACGTACTTCCTTCTGGCATGTGCCCAACAGCCGACCAGAGTGATTCCTTTCATCCGCTCAAACTGTTCGTAAGCTGCATAGCCGTCACATTGCACAATGCCACGGCAGCATCCCAGCAGTTCACGGGCTACCATGCCCGAACGGCTGCCACGGTCATAATGGAACATGACGTCCCCCGTGATGCCGTCGCGTACGCACCACTCATACCCCTTTTTCGCCTTATGTTTCTCATTGTCCAGCACAGGAATGACACTCTCGTCCACTTGTATATACTCACTGGAGAGTATCTTCTGTTTGAGCAGGTTGTACAGAAGCCTGAGTTTCTCCACCGCCATTTCATACCATCCGCACATGGTAGATTCGCTTATGATGATTCCTGATTCGCGATACTGCTGTATCAGACGGTAGAACGGGAGATGATACATGAACTTGCCGATGATAATGTCCGTCAGGACCGAGGCGCCTGCCATACATTTGCTGACCGGGACAAGAGGAAGAGGATGAATCAGAATCTGCCTTTCCTCGGGATATTTCTCCATATCGGATTTTCTTATCACTTTGTGACGGACGGTCTTCAGGATATATACTTTTGCCGGAACACGCTCCAGGCGTGAACTCTCTTCCTTTCCGATTTCAATGAAATCATCCTTAAGCCTGCCTTCCCCGTCAGTTGTCCCTTCGGGGTAAAGATCAACAACTTCTACCGGAAGAGAAGATGTATCCAAGGGCTTGCGGGACGGCTTCTCCTTGACTTTTATGGTTCTGGTGATTTCTTCATCGCTTTTGCGGACTTCATCCTCCATCCGGGATATTTCCATGGAGGACATTTCTTCTTTTGAGAACAGAAACAACTGGTTGGGATCAAGCGGAAGATTTTTTTCGCTCATCCGTCCGAAGACTTTTTTCCGGAGCCAGTACAGCGACTGCTCCAGCGAAGCAACCCTGCTGATAAGCGCCGCTTTATCCTGGCGGAGCTTATCAATCTCTTCCAATAAGGCTTTTTCCTGTTCTTCCGTAAGCATCTGTATCTCATTGTTTCACAATGTAAATATACTAAAATCCAATGACATACAAAAGCAAACAGAGTAAGAAAACGGCACTATTTTCGAAGTTTCTGCAGGTTTTCAAGTCTCGTGCGACGGGAGTCGCGGGCTTCCATGATACCCTCCACTATCATGACAAGTTCCCGCCATTCTATATTTGCACAGACCTCATTGTCGTTGACAGAATCAGGCTTGCCTAAGGTACCGGCTTCCAGAAGTTTGGAATACAGCACCATGCCGCCCGGCTCCCAATGCAGGAGCTTTATGCGGGCACGGGCACGGTTTATGAAGATATACACATTGCCGCTGCAGGGGTCCTGACCCATGGCGTCGGTGATGATACCGCTGAGAGTATGAAAGCTTTTGCGCATATCAGTAGGGCGGTTATACAACAGATAGCGCATACTGTCATTAAGGCT
>ULWY01068740.1_pt1 | contig 16881 bp, 23 predicted proteins | sample 1960761 | NCBI WGS metagenome assembly ULWY01 (sample SAMEA4835824, study PRJEB28245) | human gut metagenome | biome: gut microbiome; material: fecal sample | place: Denmark | collected 2008 | reverse complement strand
TATCTTTTTTCACATATTTTCATTTTTCCTCAAAAACCGCATAATTCCTGTTCAGACAAGTCTTGCACTTTATGCTTTTATGCTAAATTGTATGAATTGTGTATCATTTTTATCTTTAAATTCCCCATTGTATGTCAACATTTTCCTGTTTGTACTTATGCATTTAGGGTTAACGCACATAAAATTCTGTCTCATGTTCTTCCAATGGAATGTCTTTTGTATCAATCGTATCTATCACAATATAATCACTTTTGTTTATCATCTTGAGCATCATATTGATCTGTGCGATTGTTCCCTGTGCCTCCATCTCTACAGAACCATCCCATTCGTTTTTCGCCCATCCTGTTATTCCCATGCCATTTGCAGCATATTTTGCGCGATAGCGGAACCCTACTCCCTGAACTCTACCGGTAAAACGCATATGCCTGCGTACCACTTTAAACTCATCCATATTCCTGTCCTTTCCCCTGTATCCTGGTATACTGTTTCGTAAATAACCAAATTTTTGCATGTGTATGCCCATGCAAAGCCTGTATCATATATTTATGGCTCCAAATCTCATGCACAAAAGTCTTTCTCATATCTTTTGAGTATCTGCAATCATCCTCATTACTCTTAGTTCTCTTTCAATCATGGAATCATAAGAATTTTCCTTTACATATTTTTCGTTTACCCTGATCGCTTCATCCAAATCTACAAAGCATGGAATAAATTCTTCTTTTTTCTCACTTTCCGTAAATCGAGGAGGAACCTGTCCTTCTTTCACATCGCATAGATAATAGAAATTATCCTGTATAAATACCGGCTCATGTTTCCCCTTCTGGATACGATGAACATATCCAAACTCCGTAATCGATTCAGGGATCACTGTCAGCCCCACTTCTTCCTTTACTTCACGGATCATTGCATCTATCTTATTTTCTCCCGGTTCTATTCCGCCTCCGGGTATTTTATAGTACTTATGTTTCTGACTATAAATTACAGCTATTTTTCCATTTATTATTATGATCGCTCTTGAAGAAGGACGAACGAATACTTTCCCATCAGGATCATAATCCTTTTTATCAATTTCAAATAATAATCTCATAACTTTTCTCCTCTGCGATAATCCAGCGGCTTCATTCTGAAAAACTGTCGAAATACGCTGGCGAATCTCCCCTGATTAACATAACCGCATGCTTTTGCCACATCAGAAATACTCATTTGAGATGAGGTAAGAAGTTCCGCCGCATACTGCATCCTGATTTCGTTCATATATGTAGATAAATTAGTACCATACACTAAATGAAAATAACGTTTCAGACTGGTTTCACTAACGCCTAATTCCTGAGATATCATTTTCATAGATATGTGCTGTCTTAAATCCGCCGTCAATATTTCTTTTGCCTTTTTGGCAAGCATCGCCTGCGTCCTGGAAAGATATGGCGTCTGTGCAGATGTTATCGATCCATGATTATAAAGATATTTCAATATTTGTAAAACGTCAAGTCTGATCTGTCCGATATTACAATTACCGTTGCACTCATCTATGTTATCCCATAATTTCAATACAGTATCTGAAGCATAAAAGATTGCACTTTTAGTATATAGTTGCAACAGGGAATCTATATTGATGCCAAATATTTTCAATATACTTTCTGTCTCCTGACTGAAATTGTCCGGCATTACATAAATTTCATATCCCAGATAATAAGATGACGGATAATAGAAATTTCCTTGCGCCGTCTGCGATGATGCACTCATGAGTCCATGATCAACGTAACTGTAATTATCACCATCTACTTTAAATTCGCATCTGCCATCTATGCAGTAATTAACCAGAAAGGATTTTTTATACACATTGTCGTCACCACATGGAACCATCTGTGTGTATAGCATTCCGTGTAAGAAAGATTCCCGAAAGAATATAGTAATTGGAAAGCTCTATATACCCATCCTGCATGTCCTGACGCAGCACATATTTATCCTGCCCTCCCGTCATAAATGTCTGTACATTTTTGCTAAAATTATCCTTTTGCATCAAATGATCTCTCCTTTATCTATTAAAAAATATTATAAATTCAACATTATCCAAAAGCAAACAGCTTATAAAATATATGGTTAAATAGACCTTTTTTATTCAATCGGGCATAGATATAATTTATCAAATATCATAGACTATTTGAAGGTTAGTGTTTTCTAACTACATAAAATGTACTTCTGGAATACTTTGATCAAAGAAGATCCAGAGAGTACATTAAACATTCAGGAGGATAAGTGAGTTATGAAATTATCAGAAGCAACACCCGGATATGTAGGATGTGTCAGCTCCGTAGCCGGTAATCACCACCTGTTGTCCAGGCTGATAGGTATTGGTATCGTGGAAGGAAGTACAATACAGGTGATTCAGAACAAAAAAGGACAAACGGTTCTATTCTATTGCAGAGACTCCGTCGTTTCACTGAGCAAAAAGGACTGCAAAGGAATCAAAATAGAAGGAGGCACCATATCATGAAAAAAGTCATCGCGCTGTTAGGTCAGCCAAATGCAGGAAAGTCTACCGTCTTTAACGGTCTGACAGGCACTCATCAACATGTCGGCACTGTCAGCCGGATTTGATGAGGAAGTCATTACTTCTAATTATATCCAGTCCGGTGTAGCTAATCTCATTGCAATACTGGTGGACAGTTCTCAGTTAGAGCGCTCCTTATATATGTATACAGATTTTATCGGGTTGAATATTCCTGCCGTATTAATTCTTAACCTGATGGATGTCGCCGAAAATAAGGGAATCCACATAGATATTCAAAAATTAAGTGCCAGATTAGAAATCCCTGTCATAGGTTTTGTCGCATCTGACCAGAAAAGATATAGTGAGTTAAAGAAAACCCTTGCAGATGCTATCTCTGTTGGTAAAATTGCAGATCAGTCAAAGTTAGTAGAGTATTATAGAAATGATTCTTCTCTGTCTTTTGATGAACTGGTGTCCCAGCAGCCAGAGAAGAAAATATATACAAAAGAAAAGTCTACCATGCGTTCTCTGGAAAAATCCGATGAAGGTCTTATGGCATCTGGCAAACATAAATATGCATACATAAACGAAATACTGAAAGGAGTCGTCAAAAGACCTGCTGCTAACGTCTCTTTAAATGGCTTTGATAAAATAGCTCTGGGAAGGCATTCCGGTAAATGGATTGCGCTTGGCATCATAGTAGCATCATTAGTGCTTGCAATGCTTGTTGCTGCGCCTATTATGGCTCTGGGTTTTAGACTGTCTGCCCCTATCAGTGCCCCTTTGGAAAGCCTCATGAACCGCATGCAGGTATGGAAGCCTCTTGCAGAACTTATCTATGTAGTAATTCCAAATGTTTTTGCCTTTACAACCTCTATGGCAGGATTTGTATTAGGTGTTACCTTTGTATTCGCAATCATTGAAAATGTAGGTTATATGTCAAGAATATCCTTCATCTTTAACGATACAATGGAGAAATTGGGGCTACAGGGAAAAAGTATATGTTCTCTGCTTATGAGCCTTGGCTGTAATATGGCCGGAGTCGCCGGAAGCCGCGTAATCGACAATGCCGGTCAGAGATTTCTTACCATGATACTTGTCTGGAGTATTCCCTGTGGTTCAACACTTTCCCTAGCTCCCATGCTTGCCAATGTATTCTATGGACCCGCAGGTGCTATCGGTGTTGTTCTGATCATGTTATTGGTTACCGTTGCATCGCTCTTTCTTTCATCAAGAATATTTAAATCTCAATTGATTCACGCAGAGGATAATGGCGGTATTATCATGGAACTGCCACCATATCATAAGCCTAAATGGGGATGTATTATCAAAACCACGCTTATGAAGGCCTGGGATATCTTTAGTCGTGCATTCAGAGTTATCCTGCTTGTTTCTATTGTATTCTATCTACTCTCCTACAACTGGTTTGGAACAGATAGCATTTTAACGAGAATTGGACAAATAATTGAACCAGTCACAAGTATCTTCGGTATGACATGGCAAATGTTTATGGCTTATATCTCCTCTATGGTTACCAAAGAATCTCTGTTAGGTGTCATCAATGCACTCTACAGTAATACAGATATGGTGAATGCAGCTTTCAATGCGAAATCACTTGGCATTTCGGAAAATTTGATTGAACTTCTTCCTCAGGTCATCAGTAAGCCGCAAGCCCTTGGCTTTATTATGGCAATTGTATTCAATGTTCCCTGCACAATGACTGTCGCAGCAACCTTCAGGGAAAACCATTCAAAGAAGTGGATTGCACTCTCCGTTCTGTACTATCTGGTATTCTCCTTGATCCTATCTTTTGTGTTCTATCATATCGGACTGCTGATTTGGCATTAAACTAAAAAAATCCCCCGGAAAAACTCCGGGAGATTTTATTTTCTCAAAAATTAAGCAACTTTAGATTTTGCTAATTCTGCTAAGGTCTTGAAACCTTCCGCATCATTAACTGCCATCTCTGCTAACATCTTTCTGTTGATATCAACACCAGCAAGCTTTAAGCCATGCATCATCTGGCTGTAGGAGATACCGTTCATTCTAGCTGCAGCATTGATACGAGCGATCCATAACTGTCTGAACTGACGCTTTCTCTCTTTTCTACCAGCGTATGAGGAAGCTAATGCTCTCATAACAGACTGCTTAGCTACTCTATACTGCTTGCTTCTAGCTCCTCTGTAGCCCTTTGCAAGCTTTAATACTCTATTATGTTTCTTCTTTGCGTTTAAACCGCCTTTAATTCTTGCCATCTCTTATATCCTCCTAACTAATACTTATAAATATGGTAAAATCTTCTTCATATTCTTAACATTGGTTGCATCAGTCATAGCAGGCTTTCTAAGATTTCTCTTTCTCTTAGTTGTCTTCTTTGTTAAGATATGGCTCTTATAAGCTTTTGCTCTCTTTAATTTACCTGTTCCTGTTACTTTAAAACGTTTTGCAGCTGCTCTGCTTGTTTTCATTTTCGGCATCGCTAATTTCCTCCTAAACTTCATATAATACCTATATTTTAACTGGAAACGGAATGAAACCGCTTATCTTTTCTCAGCTAAAAACATTGTCATACTTCTGCCTTCCACTTTTGGCTCTTTCTCTACAACGGCTACATCACTCAGACTCTCGCCGAACTCCGTAAGAATGTGCTTACTGCTCTGCATATGTGCCATCTCACGACCTCTGAATCGAAGTGTTACCTTGACCTTATCTCCTTTGGAAAGGAACTTGCGGGCAGCGTTTACTTTCGTGTTTAAGTCATTAGTATCAATATTGGGAGATAAACGAATCTCTTTAACGTCGATTACCTTCTGCTTCTTTTTAGCTTCTTTCTCTTTTCTTGTCTGTTCATACTTGAACTTACCATAATCAACAATCTTACATACAGGTGGCTTCGCTGTCGGTGCAATCTTAACCAAATCCACACCTGCTTCTTCTGCGAGCTTCATCGCATCTCTGGGAGACATGATTCCTAACTGTTCTCCATCCTCGCCGATCACGCGAACCTCTCTGTCTCTAATCTGTTCGTTAATCAATAATTCGCTAATAACTTAACACCTCCATAAGAAAATAAAAAAGTGGATAGTCAGACTATCCACATGTTTTCATAAATAAAAAGTTCATTTCAGAACTAAATTTATAAACACTTGCCAGCACAATTACCGCAAGGTGAGAGTGGATACTCTGCTTTGTTGTACAATGTTTGACTTTTTCAAACATATATACATTAACACAATAGCCACTCTCTGTCAATCCTGAATTTTATTTTTTATTATTTTTCTTTAAAAGTTGCACAGACTGTCTCCATACTGCTTCCGGCATGGTTACCTCTGATAGCTACCTTCTCTGCCCGGCAGCGGTAATCTGTATTATATATACATTTAACTGCCTCACAATCTATGCTGATCGTAGGACTTGGATGTGAAATTGCACTGGTAAATGCATCTCCTGTTCGCTTATGAAAGCTCTCACAACATGTGTCGTCGCAACATTCAGCATGCTTACCACCTACCATAATATCACCTTTGCAGCAGCAATTATCTTTGTTATAGGAACATTTCTCTGCTCCACACGTAAGTTGTGCCATATGACTACCTCCTTTTCCTTACACGGATAGTATGCGTCATATGACACCAGCTATGCATTGGCTATTACTTTTCTTCCTGTGGAAGTTCTTCCCTGATCTTCTTTGTGCGAATCTCTTCTGTAATGTCGTCAATAAACTCTTTGATTGATGTCTCGCTCATGCGATAAGGCAGATCCCTGTAAGAATGCTGTTCATTCTTGTATACATAATACTGGAAAGGACATGTCATAGGACGCAGAGCAAACACTTCCTTATCTACTTCTTCATCGTCTAAAACAAACATGCCATCCTTATAGTGATCCCAATGTCCGGAAATCTTATACAGATCAGATTTTGCCATCAGAGGTGTTCTGGTACGAACATATCCCCAGTCATTATCCTTCAGATCCTCAATCCATCTTTGCAGTTTCATGATCATCCTGGTTCCCTTAGGAGTGAAAAGCGGAAGTCCCTGACCAATTACATCAACTGTAGTAAATAGTCCCATTTCACGTCCAAGTTTATTATGGTCACAGCGCTTTGCATCTTCTAATTTTTCAAGATATTCTGTCAGTTCTTCTTTTTTATTAAAAGCAGTACCATAAATTCTCTGCAGACGCGCCTTGTTGGAATCTCCTCAGTTCATGGCCTTCCTTGATGATCTTCTTCATCTCTGCTTCAAGCTTATCCAAATCTTCTCTTGAGAAAAGTTCTGCATCAAAGTCATAATAAAACCCCTCATCAATAGCGGGTCCAATTGTAATTTTGGCGTCAGGGAATAATCTTATCACTGCCTGTGCCAATACATGGGACGAGGTGTGGCGGATTACTCTTAATCCCTCCGAATCATTTGCTGTTACAATATTTAATTCACAATCTTCGTTCAATTCTGTTCTTAAATCCACAATTTCGCCATTTACTTCACCTGCACAGGCTACTCTTGCAAGCCCTTCGCTGATATCCAAAGCAATTTCATAAACTGTTTTTGCTTCTCCATACTCCTTAACAGAGCCATCCTTCAACGTTATTTTCATACATTGTTAAAATCAGACATGTATAAAAAAATCCCTTACGTTTTACAACGTAAGGGATACATATAAGCTCTTATGCATTCTTACCGCAACATTTCTTATACTTCTTGCCACTTCCGCAAGGACAAGGATCGTTAGGGTAGATTTTGGTAGGTTTTACTACTGTTGTTGAAGACTTCTGCTCTTTGTAAAGCTCCTTCTTCTTATTTTCATCGAAAATAGTATTCCACTCTTCCAGATTGTAAAGCCAGTCTGCTTCTGCAGCAACCATATTCTTGTAAAGTAATTCCTTGTCAAATGCAAGACTTACTTCTGTATCTTCACCCATCTCTTCGATTGGATTAGCAGCCTTTAAGCTGTCATTGATACCATCCAGAAATCCTGTCATTGTCATGATGTCTACGCTATATTTGTCTGCAAGCTCTTTTACTGTTCCCTTTACTTCTTCATCAGGATTCTTTAAAAGCTGCTGATAGATTTCTTTTTCTTTCTGAAAATATGCAATCCAAAGCTTCTGAAGGCTTGCCTTATCTGCCTGCTCATCATAAGCCATTGCTCTCCACTGGTCTAATAAAGTCTTTTCCTTTGCCATGATTATACATCCTTTCATTACGGCTTATTATGCCTGTCTGCCATATGACTGTAGTATATACTAAAAACACTGGAAAGTCAAAGGTTACATTCTCTTGCTTTTCATTACGCCTCACTCTATAATAGACATAACAAAACAAGGAGGATATTCCATAATGAAGAAAAAAACGAAACAAATAGCGGCAATTGTCGCTCTGGTTGCTATTGCTGTTTTGATCATTGCTTTTATTGTATCTGCTTTTACCACTACGGCCGATTCACGTAATCTGTTTTTCGCACTGTTCTTTTGTATCATTGCCATTCCTATTCTTGCATGGCTTTTTATCCTGTGCTATGGAAGAATGAAAGGCAAACATACAATGGCTGAATTTTTCCCTGACAGTAATACTGATTCACCTATTGTTCCTGAACACAAGGAATCTCAGGGATTCACAGAGGAAGAAATTACGCAAGCCATGGAGAATTCCCGTAAATGATCTCAAGTAATCTGCCCGCTGCCACCGACAGCGGGTTTTTCTGATTGCGCACAATACAGAACTGTCTCTTCGGTATCATCTTATTAAATCTGAGTTCAAATAATGTTCCCGCCTCAATATGTTCTCTGGCAAAATCTTTGACTACACATCCTACTCCAAGATTACGCAGTGCAAACTGCACGATCATTTCACTGGTTGCCAGTTCAAATTCAGGGTTTAAGGATACATGGTTTTCTGCAAGAAACTGCTCCATGTAAGTTCTGCTTGAAGTGTTTCTTTCCAGAAAAATCAGTGGTAATTCCTCTAACTGTGAGAAATCCAGCATTCTGTTCTTATAGGGAATAAAGCGTCTGCCCGCCACGAAGATATCTTCAATTTCCCTGACAGGAATCTTCTCGATCTTTTCTTTTGCTGTAAAAGGCGTACTGACTACTCCAAAATCAATTCTTCCTTCTTCCAGATTGGCCAGTGTTTCCGGTGTAGGTGCATTGGTAACACCGACCTTGATCGCCGGATAATGTTCGTGAAACTGTTCCAGATATGGCAGTAAAAAAAATTGCAGAGTCATATCGCTTGCGCCAATTCGTATCTCTCCCAATTCCAGATTCTTCATCTGCATAAGCTTCTGTTCTCCAAGGACTATCTGTTCATAGCCCTTGGAAACATAGGAGTAGAGCAATTCTCCCTCCCCTGTCAGCCTGACTCCCTTAGAGGTTCTGGTAAACAACTTTGTCTCTAAAGACTCCTCTAACTGTTTGATCGACTGACTGACTGCAGGTTGGGAAATTGCCAGTTCATTGGCAGCAAGCGTTATGCTTCTGCATTTTGCTACTGTATAAAATACTCTATATACTTCTAAACTGTGATTCAGTTGCATTTTATCTAGCACCCTTATCGTATGGAATACCTTCTGCCTTAGGTGCCCGTGAATTCTTGGAGGTAAATGCCAGAATGATCATAGATGCGATAAATGGCATCATACTGTAGATATTCTTGGATAATCCAAGATGGGATAATGCTGTGGAGTCTGCAATATTCGCCAGTGAACGGAACACTGCAAAAAATACAGCTGCAGCTGCAATTCTGTAAGGCTTCCACTGTCCAAAGATCATAACTGCCAGAGCAAGGAAACCTGCACCTGCAACACCTACCTCAAAGTTCCATGTTGTTACAGAAGGAACAATATAGGCAAATCCACCAAGACCACCCAATGCGCCGGAGATCATAACACCAATATATCTCCACTGATATACATTGATACCGACTGAATCTGCTGCCTGAGGATGTTCACCACAGGAACGAAGACGAAGTCCCCATTTCGTTTTAAACAGGAATACGGCTGCACACACCAGAATTATAATACCAATGATCAGGAAAATATTGATCGTCAAAGGTCCGATCTTATAAATAAATGCTGAATTATCATAAGTTAATTTAGCTGAGGAAGCACCACTTCCGGCTTCTGTAGAGTTGTTAAATGCTTTGGTGATAACCACTGCAATTGCTGTCGCCATCATATTGAGAGCTGTACCACCAATCGTCTGGTCTGCCTTTAATGTGATGGCAGAGAAGCCTAACAGTAAAGAATACAACATACCTGCCAGTGCACTTACCAATATAGATACTGCAACAAGTGCCGGTGCAGGCATCTTGCCTCCACATAAGGAAAGTACAAATACACCAGCAAGACCACCGATTGCCATAATACCTTCCAATGCGATATTAATAACACCGCTTCGTTCTGAGAACATACCGCCTAAAGCTACCAGCATCAGGACTACAGCATAAAGTAATGTAAATTTTAATAATAAAAACATAATTACTTCTCCTCCTTTCCTGCATGCTCAGCTTTCTGCTTCTTCCTCTGGATCATATTTGTTACGATACCCTTGAACAGCATAACAAATGCGCAAAGGTAAATAATAACTGCTACAATAAAATCTGCAATTTCAGGCTGGAAATATTTGGTTGGGAGGTATGCACCACCAACAGAAATATGTGCTACAAAAATTGCCGCAAATACTACGCCGATTGGATTACTCAGTGCAAGAAGTGCTACCGGGATACCGTTAAATCCAATGGCAGGAAGTGCTGTTGCTACCTGTGGATTCCATTCTGAGCCACCGGATAAGTAATAAAGTCCTGCGCCGATTCCTGCAAGTGCACCGGATATTGTCATGGACAATACGATATTTCTCTTTTCATTAATACCTGCATACTTGGCTGCATCCTTATTGAAACCACATGCTTTTAACTCATAACCAAATGTTGTCTTATTTAAAACAATGTACATAACAATGGCGATGATAATTGCGATAAAGATTGCAATTGTTGTTGAATTGGTCTTAAATATTGTATTCAATCCCATATTAGGAATTAAGGATTCCGGAGATACAGAACTGAGCTTATAGGTTCTGGTAGTCTTCTGATCGTACATGCCCTTTACTGTACTGTACATCAGTTCATTTACCAGATACAGACCAATCCAGTTAAACATAATAGAAGTAATAACCTCATTTACGTTAAAATATGCCTTGAAGAAACCTGGAACAGCTCCCCAGATAGCGCCGCATACCATAGCAGCAAGTAAACATACATACCAAGGCATATGAAGAATGATAGCAAAATACAAAGCTCCAAATACGCCTACTGTATACTGTCCTGCTGCGCCAATGTTGAACAGACCAGTCTTAAATGCAAAAGCTACGGAAAGACCTGTCATGATCAGTGGAGCTGCCTGAGTGATCTCACTTCCGACTCCCTTAGGAGCAAGGTAAAATCCGCCCTTTACAATTCGTACAAAACCATCTATTGCATTTTCTGAATTAATGCAAAACAAAATAATCAGTCCAACTAAAAGTCCAATTACGATACAAACAAGTGAAGCACCGATGGACAGGAGGACATCTTTTTTCTTTTCGTTCATGTTGATAACCATACCTTTCTTTCAATGATGTCTACTTAATGTATCTGCTAGACCTCTGCCGGAACTGCTTCTTTTTTGGCACCCGCCATATAAAGTCCTAATTCCTCTACGGTAATCTGTTTTGGATCAAGCTGTCCTACCAGTTCACCTTCATACATAACCAGAATACGATCCGAAACATCCATTACTTCGTCCAGTTCCAGGGAAACAAGCAGCACTGCCTTGCCCTTGTCTCGTTGTGCTACCAACTGGCTGTGAATATATTCAATCGCGCCTACGTCAAGGCCTCTGGTCGGCTGTACCGCTACCAGAAGATCCGGATCCTTATCAATCTCTCTTGCGATAATTGCTTTTTGCTGATTACCACCAGACATACTCCTGGTTATAGTAATCGGTCCCTGTCCACTTCTGACATCATACTGTTCGATCAGCTTGTCTGCATAGCGACGTACTTCTTTACTCTTGATAAATCCACCCTTCTGGAAATCAGGCTCAAAATATCTCTGCAATACCATGTTCTGCTCCAGAGAATAATCAAGAACAAGTCCATGTTTATGTCTGTCTTCCGGAATATGGCTCATGCCCATTTTAGAACGTTCACGGATAGATGCCCTGGTAATATCCTGTCCTTTGAATATGATCTTACCACCTGTGATTTTCTCAAGTCCTGTAAGTCCCTGTACAAATTCGCTCTGCCCGTTTCCATCGATACCTGCGATACAGACAATCTCACCACGGCGAACATTAAAGGAAATATCTTTCACGGCATTGTTGGAATGTGCCTTACTCGGTACGGTCATATGCTCTACTTTCAGTACAGTCTCGCCCGGTTTCGCAGGCTTCTTATCTACTGAGAAATTAACATTTCTACCTACCATCATCTTGGAAAGTTCTTCTTTTGTTGTATCCTTTACATTTACAGTACCTACATATTTACCCTTACGAAGAATCGTACAACGATCTGCTACTTCCATAATTTCATTCAGCTTATGTGTAATGAACAGAATGGATTTGCCTTCTTTTGCAAGGTTCTTCATGATCTTCATCAGTTCTTCGATCTCCTGAGGAGTCAGAACTGCAGTCGGCTCATCAAAAATCAGGACTTCATTATCACGATATAACATCTTCAGAATTTCAGTTCTCTGCTGCATACCTACTGTAATATCAGAAACAAGAGCATCCGGGTCTACCATAAGGCCATACTTATCGCTCAATTCCATAACTCTCTGACGAGCGCCCTTCTTCTCCAGAAACATTCCCTTTGTAGGCTCAACACCAAGGATAATATTATCTAATACAGAAAAACATTCTACCAACTTAAAATGCTGGTGTACCATACCAATATTCAAATCATTTGCATCATTTGGAGTATTGATGTGTACTTCCTTACCATCCTTCTTAATTGTTCCGGATGTAGGCTGATAAAGTCCGAATAAGATACTCATCAAAGTAGACTTACCGGCTCCGTTCTCTCCTAAAAGAGCATGAATTTCTCCTCTTTTCAACTGCAAGGTAATATTATCATTAGCCTTGATTCCAGGAAATTCTTTTGTGATGTTTAACATCTCAATAATGTAATCATTCTCCATGGTCCATTTTCCTTTTCCTATTTTGTAACTATTCAGAAACTGCATACACTTCGCAATTTCTAACCCGTTCACGGTTTACGCATTTGTTTATATTTTAGTATAACATCAAACAGCTAAAAAAAAAAGGGGAAGAGAATAAGTTCTCCACCCCTTTTTAAAAAGTTCAAAATTACTCTACATATGTAACAGTTACATGAGAACCAACTTCTGGCTGATTCTCTGTATCGTTAGATACTGTGATAGAACCATCTTTAATACCATTTAATACTGTTTCATATTCATCCTTAGTAAATGTCTTGAATCCCCAAGATGCATCATCTGTAGGAAGTCCAAGATAATCACCCTGTGTAAGACCAAGCTGTTCAGACTTGCCACCGATAGAAGCCCAGTTACCTGAAGTATAAGCATCAAGTGCTGTTTCTACTGCTGAACCAAGACCTTTCATAGCAGATGTGATACAAGCATCACCGATCTTAGGGAACTGGTCAACGTCTACACCAATAACCTTGCCATCATACTGTGCTGCTGCATCTACTGCTGATGTATAGATACCGCCGCCGCAAGCGAATACAACCTGTGTTCCGTCTGCGTACCAGCCTTCCATACGAGCTGTGATTGCATCATCGCCATAGAACTGTCCGCCGTAGTAGTACTTAACGTCTACGTCAACGCCCATCTCTTCTGCTGCTGCATTGATACCCTGAATATAACCGAAACCATAACGGATAACTGCAGGAACTGCAATACCGCCAAGGAATCCAAGGCTTGTATAACCATCTTTAACTGCTGCATAACCTGCTAAGTAGCCAGCCTGCTCTTCCTGGAATGAGCAGATATATACGTTGTCGCCAAGTGCAACATTCTCACCTGCAAGGTTTACGATGTCACCTTCTGTAACATCAACTGCGATAAATGTAACATCTGGATACAGACCCTGCTCTTCAGCGATTGCAGGTCCAAATAAATAACCAGGCATAACAACTACTGTTGCGCCTTCTGCAATTGCCAAATCTACAGAGTTGATTCTCTCTTCATCTGTATCTTCTGCTGGTTTATAATACTGTGTTTCGATTCCGTTAGCCTCACCATAAGCTACACATGTTTCCCATGTGATCTGGTTGAAGGATTCATCTGTGATATCTCCGGAGTCTGTGATCATAGCGATCTTCTTATCGGAGTTATCTGTTGTAGCTGCAGCTTCTGTTGTTGCTGCCTCTGTTGTTGCTGCTTCTGTTGTAGCTGCTGCCTCTGTTGTGGAAGTCTCCGCTGCAGATGGTGTCTCTGTCTCTGCTGAGCTGCTGCCGCATCCTACTAAAGATGCAACCATAGCTGAAGCAAGAACAAGTGATAATGCTTTCTTCTTCATAAAAATTTTTCCTCCTTTGAACTCGACACATATTACAAAAACATGGCCTAATTACTTAGATATAATAACATAGTACACAAAAAAACACAAGAAAATATATTAAATATATTTTTTGTATAATTTTTCATGTATCATTGCATAAAAGGTAACTATTCAGAATAATTACCATAAAAGGACCAACAGCGTTACTAACCGCCATTGGTCCTCCGTAAACAAAAATCATGTTACTACTTTTCATATTATATTGCAAGTAGAATTTTATTTCTTTAATAGGCTTTTTCTATAAATAATGTCATCTCTGGACGGTCCGTTACTTACCATTGTAATCGGATAACCAATCTGTTCCTCAATGAATTCGATATACTTACGGCAATTCTCAGGAAGTTCTTCATATGTCCTGATGCCACGGATATCACTCTTCCAGCCAGGTAATTTAGTAAGCACAGGCTTAGCCTTTTCAAGTTTACAGGTTACAGGGAACTGTGTTGTTACCTCTCCATCGATCTCATATCCCGTACATACAGGAATCTCATCAAGATAACCGAGTACATCCAATACTGTAAAGCATACATCTGTAGTACCCTGCAAACGGCAGCCATACTTGGAAGCAACACAGTCAAACCAGCCCATTCTTCTAGGACGTCCTGTAGTAGCGCCGAACTCACCGCCATCACCGCCACGTCTTCTCAACTCATCAGCTTCCTCACCGAAGATCTCAGATACGAAAGCGCCTGCTCCTACTGCGGAAGAATATGCCTTACATACTGTATAGATCTCCTTGATCTCATAAGGAGGGATACCTGCACCGATCGCACCATATGCAGCCAGTGTTGAAGATGATGTTACCATAGGATAAATACCGTGGTCTGGATCTTTCAAAGTACCAAGCTGACCCTCTAACAGGATATTCTTGCCAGCCTTGATTGCTTCGTCCAGATATGCAGATACATCACACACGAAAGGAGCGATCATCTCTTTGTACTCATGTAATGTTTCTAACAATTCATCCGGGTTAATTGCAGGTTTATGATATAAATGCTCCAGAATTACATTCTTCTGCTCGCAGACTCTTACTACTTTCTCTTTCAGAAGATCTTCATCAAAAAGTTCACTTACCTGGAAGCCGATCTTAGCATATTTATCTGAATAAAAAGGTGCAATACCTGACTTGGTGGAACCAAAGGACTTGCCACCCAGACGTTCTTCTTCGTACTGGTCGAACAGAATGTGATATGGCATTACCATCTGTGCTCTGTCAGATACAAGAATCTTAGGCATTGGAACGTTTCTGTCTGTGATGGATTTTACTTCCTTCATCAATACAGGAATATTCAATGCTACACCATTACCGATGATGCTTGTTGTATGATTATAGAAAACACCGGATGGTAATGTATGCAATGCGAACTTTCCATAATTGTTTACGATTGTGTGTCCTGCATTTGCTCCACCCTGAAAACGGATGATAATGTCTGCTTCCTTAGCAAGCATATCAGTAATTTTACCCTTGCCTTCGTCACCCCAGTTAGCGCCTACAACTGCTCTTACCATATTACATTCCTCCGGTTTATTTTACATATTTATACATAATGAGGGGATGTACCCGCTCTTACTTTATTATCATATTCCTTTTTGTTTTATAAGTAAAATCAATATTTGTTATGGATGATATAAGTTCAGCTTATGTATCAGTTATGTGATTTATCTGTACATTTCAATTTACAAGTTTTTCTCCATGATAATGTACTCTTTTTCTGCTACTATCTTAAACTGATTCTTTGTCCAAAATGCAAAACTCTGAGGATTTCCCTTATCAACTCCAAGTCTTACTTTTAAATACCCACAAAGTTTTAACTGCTCAGCTACTTCTTCTATGATATGTGAACCAATCCCTTTATTTTGATACTTTATATCTGTCATAAACAATCCGATATATGCCGTTTTTTCCTCCGGATATTTCAAAATAAGGTCCATAACCGCTACCAGTGTTTCTTTTTCAAAGAACCCCAGATATAACTTATCTTCCTCACTTTTTCCCGGCGGCAATGCCTCCATGTCCATCAATATACTTTCCTCTGTAACAACGGGTGGATGATATTGATAAAAAATAACATTAGGATAACTCATATTATAAATGATATCCACATCCTCCTTATCTAATCTTCGCACCTTGTATTTAACGGATAGTTTTGAAAGCTCCATACATCTCATCTCCTTTTCATTTTGGATAAATGCAAAACTTAATCTCCTCCAGAGTATCTGCAAAATAAATGCCTTCCTGCCTTTCTTTTGAAGAAAGTCCTGTCTCTATCATGTGAGTAAGCAGAGCCTTGAGACTGTCATAATAACCATTCAGGTTATACAAAATACACGGTGCATCCAAATGTTTCAAGGATACCTTTGACATAACTTCTGTAATCTCCTCAAGTGTTCCTGTTCCCCCTGGAAATGCAATAAATGCATCACCAAGCTCAATCATTTTCGTTTTGCGTTCCGTCATATCCTTCGTTACAATCAATTCGGTAATTTCATTATATTCATAGCCTGCATCAATAAAAAACTGTGGTTCTACCCCTGTAACCTTACCTCCTGCTGCCAGCACACTTTTCGCCAGTTTTCCCATCAAACCACTCTCTGATCCACCATATATCAGTGCATTTCCACTTGTCCCAATCCAAGTACCAAGTTCCTGCACCGCCTGCACCAGTTTCGGATCATTACCCTCACTCGCCCCAAGATATACCGTTATATTCATAATACCGTTCCTCCTCTGTTTTATTTTCTATCTCCTGTCCTATCAACTTCTCCAATTTCAACAGCGCTTACTTCAGTAAGCCGCTGTAACG
>ULWY01040361.1_pt1 | contig 16889 bp, 20 predicted proteins | sample 1960761 | NCBI WGS metagenome assembly ULWY01 (sample SAMEA4835824, study PRJEB28245) | human gut metagenome | biome: gut microbiome; material: fecal sample | place: Denmark | collected 2008 | reverse complement strand
GCTCTATTAAATTTTTTCGCCCTTTCTCATTTGCACCTGAAGCAGTACAAAAAACAAGCACCGAACAGTGTCATAGTTTTCACTGTCCAGTGCTTAAAATTTTTACTCTACAAATTTGCAGTATGATAAATCAACAAAGCAGTTAAGGTTTGACTCATTTCGGTAATAACCCCAGTTTGTATCATAAGCAGAAGTGTAATTTAATATCGTAAACTCTGTGCCGTTCGGAATTGTATTCCTAACTGTACTTGTTGGATTAGCCTGTGAATACACATTTATTTCAGTAGGACAAGCAACACGATATTTACCAATTTTAACACTCTGTAACTGATATATTTTTCGCCACGGTGTTCGTGTTATTTCACTACCGTTAATGTAAATAAAACGGTACGCACAGAAAGACTGATGATATATAATTTGTATTACTCTGTTATTTGTTCCAACATTAAGAATTACAACATCACCACTTGTAAAATCAGCAGGGTAATTAGTTAAAAAGTTTGCTGTAGTGCTGAACGCACCAATTTTTGTAAGCGTGTCCAAATCAGTTGTTTCTTTAATAACATTGTTTGTGCTTCCGTCAAAATTTAGTAATGTTCTATTGGCATTGTATCCATATTCAACTCGGTTAGTCATATTATTTGTTGGATAATAACCTTCAAAATTCCACCTTTTTGTGTAATTCCTAAAGTTGACACCATTTAACTGTTCATACACGCTATCTGGTACAAGCCTTATTAATGGATTGACATCACCTGATACCAGTTTTTTAATAGGTAATGTGAACTGCGCTCCGAAAGAATGGAACTGTGCAGAATATACAAAGTCCATATTTTCATTTCCCGAACTGTTATTAGCAAATGCTACATACCTTAGTCCTCCTACCTTATCATTTAGAACAATGGCATCAATGACTTGTGGTGAGAAAAGGAACATTGTACCAAATTCAGAAACATTTGCAAAAGCCTGTAAATAATAAGCTGTACGCATATTATCAATTGTGCAGTTTGCAAAGCTACACACAGCGTTAGGTGGTAATATGAAGCCAATTGACTCTTTGAAATAATCGCTATAATCATTTTCTATTGAAGTATCATACAACGCACCCAAGCTTTGCCATATGTGTACATTTGTAAATTTATCATCTGAACCAGTGTACACACCTCTTTGAGTGTTTTGTATAATTAAGTTAGAAAAGAAGTTATCTGTGCCACCTGAATAAATACCATATGCACCCCACGGATAAGGGTATACTTTTGTGCCACCGTCTTTTGTAAAACTACCACGTCTAAAATTACGAATAGTCGAGTTAACAACCCTTGTCTCAATGACATACTCAGCAATATCATTTGTAATGGAACCGAGATAGATACCCTCACGCAAAAAGTGCTGAATAATAACATTATCAAATGTTAAGCCAACGCAACGATTAGCACATACGGAATATCTCACCTTATAATGCGTGTCAATTATGCCACCGCTGATACGTGACCTGTATGTAATAAAAGTTTTAGAACCTGATGTTGCCGTGTTTATAGCGATAAAATGTTGAGCTTCTTCGCCATCATACAGTAATCTTGCATTGTTAGATAATTCAAGATTGATTTCGATTGCGTAAAGTGAGTGTGTACAAATAAATGTGCCATTAGGGATATAAAGCGACAACCCATATGAAAGTAATGTGTTGATTGTTGTCGAGCAATCGTATTCGTCGGCTATTTCAGCGCTTGCGGGGTATTCGCCGTTTTCTGTTGGATATTTTTTACAGCCGTATCTTAAAATGTTAATTGACTCATTACCTCTATCGTTTGTCTGCACATTAGATGTACTGTCGCCAAATTTTTTAGCATTAAACACTTCAACGGGGGTAAAATAAAGATTATCAACCTTTTTAGATTTAATTGATAATTCGTTTACACTCTCAGAGGTTGTAATGTATGTGTTATTACCACCGTCACCACGATAATAATAACCCTCGGTTGTAACAAATCGACCAACATCATATATAATGTTTTGCATAACTTCAACATTTTCAGCCGTACCGAATAATGCCTGAAATGTACCGTCTTTTATCATTCTGTCAATTATGTTATTAACTTCACTCTGAATATCTAAATTATCAAAGTAATTATTGACATAATCTTGTAGTTTGATAAATGCTTCAAGTAAATCATCAATGTTATTTCCCATTGATGAAATATCCTTGATAACATTGTTTAAATAGTTTACAACTTTATTAAGTAACTCATAATATGAAAGAGCGTCATCATAAACTAACGGCAAAACTTTTTGACACCAAAAACGAAATTCTTTTTGGTGAGTGTACCCCTCAAAAGAGGGTGTAAAATTTGCTCCCATAATTTCACCTACCATAAATTAAAAAATAAATCGGATAATTCATCTATTATCATTTTATCAATGTTAATAAATGTTTCTCTGTATTTCTGTAACATTTCAGCGTATGTTAAATTATTTCTTTTACCTTTAACAGTTAAAGTATTATCATTCTTATTCCAACCCTCATTATTTTCATCAGTTTTATTTTTACTTAGTTTTTCTTGTGTAGCAGTATCAGAGCGACTGTCAAACTCTAATGTATTGACATCATTTCTGTCTGCAAATTTTTGAGTATTAACATCTTTTCTATTTTCAAACTGCGTTGTATGCGTGTCATTTCTTCCAGTAAAACTTTTTTCTGTATTATTTTTAATATTGTTATAAGTTTCTACTTCATTTGTGGTATAAGTTTCTTTTTGAGCTGTTGTTAAATAATCTTCTGAAATAAGACCGTTAAGACCCCCTTGTGGTGTATCACTTTTAGTTGTGATTTTTGTGGGTGGTGTTTTAGTAGTATTACCAGTAGTTGTAGATACATCTTTTTCAACACCTTTATAATCTGTGGTATTAGTTTCTTTGCCCTCATAGGTTGTAGTGTTTGAACTTCCGCCGTTATAATTTGTTGTACTTTTTTCTTTACCAGACTTTGTATAAGTACTGGTGTCAACACCGCCTAAGTTTTGAAAGTTAATTATTTTCTTCAAGTTGTTGAGAGCAAGACCATCATTAACTTCTGTATAATTAACATCAGCAAATACTTCAAATTCCATTAATGAAGATTTATAGAGTTGATTATAATATGGCATAATGTTGCACAGTTTAGTTTGCAAACGCAATTTCCATAAACCGACAGTTTCCTCACAGATTTCTCTCGTGTAATATGTTCTTAAAATTTTAACTTCAAGTGGTAATCTATACTCTTCATCAAATATAGGGAAATCAAAGTTAAATATTTTAGGTGCAACTTCTGTGAGAATTTTATTGATGTCATTAAATCCTGCACTTTTGTTATTATATTCACTTTCGCATATAAATCTTACTTCGGTTGTGTAACTACTCATTGTTTATAGCACCACCTTCGCCGTCAGAATTAGGCTCACCGTTAATTGTATCGTTTGCTTCATTATCTATTGATTGATAATCTTCACGATAATCGCACCAAATATTCAGACCAAACATTTCGTTAATTTGCTTGCAAGCCTGTCGTCTTGACTCGAGTCTTGAATATCTACTTGCAATTGTACCACCTTGATTTCTTACAACTTCATCTGTAATCATTCTTTCTTTTTTAACTGAATTTATGTTTGATATACCTAAATATGTTAACGCTTCATTCCAAATTCTTGCCTTTAAATCTGATAATTTATCTGCTGTATAAGGTGCGTCTGTTTTAAGCACTTTAAGCGAATTAGGACTTAAATTTTTGTCAGCATAAATAATCGGCTCGTTTCCGTCATATTTCATATATAGGTTTTTCATAGTTAAACGCTGACTTTCACTGCAAGTAATTAATATAGGTGTTTTTTGTGTATTAACATTGACATCAATAATTCTGTCAATATTGTATAATCTTTTTGCAAACATTTCAACATCTAACATACTATTAGTATGAATTAAATTGTTAAAGATAATAACACTGTCTGTTTCATTTAAAATTTTATTATACCCATTTGAAGCATAAGCTGTTCTGATATTAGGTATTTGATACACATTGAAAGTACCACCTATCATAGTGCGTAAAGCTAAACAACCAAGTACATCATCTTTAAAGAATATACTCATTCCATCAGAAAATAATGCTAACTCTAAAAATCTCGCATCAATAGTAGGCGGTAGATTTTTCCATTCAAACATACCAATAGACAATTCCACAAGTCGATTATAATACTGCATAAATGCAGCATTATTCATTGAAGCAGATTGCCAAAAATGCCGATTTTTAACTCTACCCATTTTTTCACTCCCTTTTAAACTGTGTTATTTAAGGCGTAACTACTGAATTATCCAAATTGTAGTTACCGACTTCACTACCCTTTTTCCAAAATGTAATACCTTTATCATATATATTACATATCAATCTCATATCATCAGAGGGTACTGAACCTTTAATAGTACACCCTACTGTTTTAGTGTAGCACCAATGAGGGCGAACATTTCTGTTCGGTATTTTTAACCTGTGTGTAGCATACCCAAACTTATCAAAGTAATCGTCAATAGTGCGTGCCATTACATTAGTTATCTGTTTTGCATATATACCAAAATCAACCATATTCTTCCAATATCCTGTGAACCCAGTCTGTGAACCGTGTGCCTGTGGCGGTGTTATTTCTGCCATATGTTTCTCGCCCATAAAGCTTACCACACTTGATATTGCACCTAACCCTGCACCTATTAAAGCTGTTTCGGGCGACCCAAGCAATGCACCGCCTGCCGCACCAGTTACAACATTTGTTATCATATTAGGGACAGTAGTTGAAGTAGCATTAGCTAACCACCTATCGTAATAACTTGTATTCCAAGTGCAAGTAGGAAAATTGCTAAGAGTTATACATTCGCCAAAATTTTCAGGTACACCTTTATAATTAACTGGTGTTAGGATTGCGGGACTACCGCTCATTGAGTCTGTGGATAATGTAAAAGAGGGTTCATTATTGGTAAAATACTCATATTTATATACAGCACTATTACCACTATAATTAGTTACATATAAAAAATTATATGGATATGTTAATAATTTTTTGTTTCGTGGGGTATATCCATTAAAAGAATTAGTAAATTTCTGTGAAAAAGATACTCCCTCTGTTGGACAACCAAGACGGATATTTAGAACACCGTTATTAATTTTTGTTATATTTTCGTTTATAGTATTACCGTCAGTAATTTGACCGTCAACACCTCTACCGGACATCCAAGATAATAATTGTTTAGGGGTTAGTGAAAATTGAGAAACACCGCTAAATATAGTCTTTCCCGCTATAATATACTCAACTGGATATTGCTCACTATAATCTCTGCCAATGGTACTATCAACAATATATTGCAATTTATTTGAAACACCTGCGGTATTATAGGAGTGACAAACATACTCGCCTAACTCTAAATTTTCAGGAACAATATTTTGACCAACAGTATCAGTACTTGAATGTTCTCTTTCTATAAAGCATTCTTTTAAAGTATAATCAAAAAACCAAGTCTGCATAACATCAATTTTAAATTCAATTTCTGAAACAGCATTGTTAATGTATTCAACCGATTTAATAAAAGCATAAAACCATTTACTACCAAACGCAGAATTTTGAAACATTAAATAGTTGCAGTCATAAAGACTTTCAGCATTTTTCGCTATGCGAATATATCCACGCTTAACACGCTGATACGATTGTGCTTCAAAAGTATATTTAGCTAAATCACTAAAGTAACTACTTTGAGCTGAACTATTACCAAAATAAATAGTGTGTTCATATGTATCATCTAATGGTACATTGTGTAATATTTTTATTGAGGTATTAGGATTTATATACATTTATATCACCTCTCATATTTTACCCACCCTTACCCAAACAGTTTAACTGTTTTCACATCAATAATTTTTATTCTACTGTGATAGTAGCCGTACCTGTTTTGGTCTTATCAAAAGTAGAAGTAGCAGTAACAGTGATAGTTGTACCCTTTCTAACTTCTGCACCAATTGATACCTTGCCAAAAATATCAACGGTAACGCCGTCTGTAATGTCAGTACTCCAAATGACTGATTTTGGTGCAAAGTTTTTAGTAACAACAGTTACAGAAAGTTGAACATCCTGACCTGCAACAGTTGACAAAGTAGAGGGGGAAATTGTAACGCTTGTAACTGACGGCACATCAGGAACAAATACGCTTGCGTTTGCAAAAGGTGAAACGCTGAAAGTTTTCCAAATATGATACCAGTAATTCCAGTACAAGCCCTCGCCGTTATACTGTTCTGTAAATTCATAAAGATTGTCAAAAATCATAAACCAGTTCTTGTCAACAAGAACAGCCGGAATTTCGTTCAAAGCTGTCAATTCATCTTCGGTAAATGCTGTATAAGTTTTATCATTAGCAAACAACTTGTTAAGTCGCTCAACATCCATTGTGCCGAAGCTGTCAACAAGTACTCTGTGACCTGTAAATGCTGCTTTATCCATATTGAACGCAGAAGCAAGAACATCAACATCCATAATAGCGTCAAAGTTGCTGTTGACAATAAGATACTGATTGTCTTTATCAACATAGTTGCTTACGCCTGCAACATTGTACTTTGTTGACATAAATTCATAGTTGTTGCTTATACCCTTAATAGTACTCGCAACACGCTTCATATTTGCTTCGTCAATTGTAGGAACAGTAACAGGGTAAAGTCTGCCATTGAGAATATTCTTTGCAAGCATATATTTCATTGTCTGAAATTCATCATAGTTTGCACCTGCGTACATACTGTTGATAATCTTTGTGATAAGGTCAGTAATACCCTCCCACGAAAGAAAAGCCTGTGAAAGCTGTTTGTTCTGAATTGTTGTCTTGTAAAACTTCTGATAATTAATGCTGTGAAAAGCTGAACGAACATCAGGAATTTCTCTTGCAAAAACCTTACTTTCGGATTTTTCAACATCATACTCAAAAGGCTTAGCAATGTTTATGAAAGTCTCTTCAATTGTTTCACCGAATTCCAGAATACCCTGCTTAAAAACAGTCCACGGGTTTGAATACATTTTTGAAGTAATCATAACCCTGCCAATACGGTTGATAAGTGCGGAAAGAAATTCATTCTGTAATGCGGGGAACTGCATAATAATACCACCAATTTCCTTGATAGAAGCAAGGGAATTATCAGCCTTTGGTACATAATCTCTGTAATTTGTGCTTGCACCATTTCTGATTGCATTTAAAATGTCAACAGAGTTTCCTGTTAATTTTGTTGTTGTTGGTTTGGTTGCCATAATTTATTTCTCCTTTCTTTCAAACAAATCATCAATTGTAAGTGATGAACTGTCTTTCTCTTTTTCTTCGGGTTCAACAGGCGGATAATTTACACTACCTGAAAAGAAACGGTGTGCATATTTCTTTTTCCAACTTTCATCAAGCTCGTGGTACTTCTGTTCCCAGTCAGTACCGTCACCATTTGCACGCTCTTCAAGTGCATTATATGTGTCTGACATATCTTCAATGAAGCTAATAGCTTCATCAGAATTATCTGTACCAACACGATTGTGTATTCTTTCAAAAAATTCATCACGCTTTAATACAGCCATAATATCACTCCTTATATTTTTAATAAAATATTATTTGCACAATGAATAAAAAGTGTCTTTTCCTGCAATACCGTCAATAGTTAAATTGCATTTTAACTGATAAGATTTAATTGCAGAAGTTGTACCATTGCCTGCAATACCGTCAAATCCATTAGTTGAATAACCATTACAGATAAGAAGTCCTTGCAGAATTTTAGTTATATTTCCCCTTGTTCCATTAGAAATATTTCTTATAGCTGATTTAGTTTTAATTCCAAAAATGCCGTCAATATCAAGATTAGCATTATACTGTTTGTTAAGTTCGGTTTGTAATGCTTTAACTAATGCTTTCTTTGTTAAGTTTCCGTAAATTCCGTCAACTATTAAATCAGCGTTATAGTTAGCATTTAACCACTTTTGAACAGCTTTAACATTTGCATTAGTAGTTATTTTGTTTGTTGAATTGTTTGAATTTTTTCCAGTTGATGAATAATCATAATAAGAAATGTTCATATCTACATTACAATTAATACCGTCAATTCTACCCATACTTGAATACTGCCATATTTTACAGTCTGTCGGATAAGTAGGTTTATTTGAACTGTACTGTGCTACCCATTTATCATATTTACCTAAACGGTTAATATCAAGTCTATCTTTAAACCCCGATATTGAAGAACCATAAATTCCTACTTTATACCCAAGTTTTTTAAGATAGTCACAAAAAGTTATACTTGCTGTTGTAGCACCATATTTCTGTGACGATAAAGTTAATTCAAGGTCAAGAAAAACAGGATAATCAAATGTTTTTCCTTTAATAATTTTTGCAAAATGCTTAGCGTTTTTTATACCTTTTTCGATTGTGTCAAAATTACTACCGACAATGTAATAGCAACCAATTTTAAGACCTGCTTTTTTAGCATTGTTGTAGTTGATTTCAAAGCAGCTATCGGTATAAAAATCATCATCAGAACCACCAGCTTTAATAATTACAAAATCAATACCACTTAATTTAACTTTATCAAAGTTGATAAATCCTTGCCAAACTGATACATCAATTCCCTTAAATGTCTTTCTTATTTTCTTCACCCTCTTCCTGTTTTAATTTTTCGAGATACGGTTTAAATAATTTACCCAAAACAGGGTAATTTACTTCTGCAAGATTTTCCATACAGCTTATTGACTCCATAACGCAAATATAAGCCGATACTACACCAAGCAATGGTATGTTCACACCGATATTCACATAATGACTGCCGTATTCCAATAACCCTGAACCGAAAATTGCAATTACTTCTGCAAGTTTATGAAATAACCCTTTTCTCAACGCTGTACTATTTAATTTTTTATTGTAAAGAGCTTTAATAATTCCTGTTACAATGTCAAATAAAATAAAACACAGTGTTACAATGTAAATCGCCATAGACAAATCACCACCTTTCTCGTATTAATTATATCATAAATATTGACAAATTGCAATAGGTATGCTATAATTAATTATGATAAAATTGATTTAGGTTATCAAATAAAAATAAAACCTTGTACTAATAAAGGAGTAAAATATTCTAATGTGTGAATACTATGACGGTACTAAATTGTTGTCATTAAAAGACCTAAATGGTAAAACCCCTGAAATATATTTGTGTACTACAAATAGAACAGGCGGAAAGACAACATATTTCGGTAGATTATGTACCAAAAAATTTACTGAAAAGCAAGAAAAATTCGGATTGATTTATCGGTACAATTATGAACTTGACGGAATTGCTGATAAATTTTTCAAAGACATAAGCTCTTTATTTTTTCCAAATTTAGTTATGCGTTCCGAGCGTAGAGCAAGAGGTATTTATCACGAATTGTTTTTGTGCAATAAGGGTGAAGATACTGAAAAGGGTGGTAAAAGCTGTGGATATGCTATCTCATTAAACAGTGCAGACCAGTTAAAAAAATATTCACATTTATTGTCAGATGTTAAAAGGTTAATATTTGACGAATTTCAGTCTGAAACAAATCACTATTGTGCTAATGAAGTTGAAAAATTAATTTCAATTCACACTTCACTTGCAAGAGGTCAGGGTGAACAGTCAAAATACTTGCCGATTTATATGCTTGGAAACCCTGTTTCAATTTTGAACCCATATTATGTACAGTTAGGTATAGCAACTCGGTTAAAATCTGATACAAAATTTTTAAAAGGTGACGGCTTTGTTATGGAACAAGGATATGTCGAAAGTGCAAGCATAGCACAGCGAGAAAGTGCATTTAATAGAGCATTTTCAAGTAATAAATATGTTGCTTATGCAAGTGAAAATGTGTATCTCAATGACAACCAAGCGTTTATTGAAAAACCCAACGGAAAATCACGGTATTTAGCAACTTTAAAATATAAAAATAAAGAGTATGCTGTTCGTGAATTTGCTGACGAGGGTATTATTTACTGTGATGATAAGGCTGATATGTCTTACCCCACAAAATTAGCAATCACAACAGCCGACCACAATATTAATTATGTAATGCTAAAAAAGAATGATATTTTCTTGTCAAATTTAAGATATTATTTTGAAAGAGGTTGTTTCAGATTTAAAGATTTAACTTGCAAAGAAGTTATATTAAAATCCCTATCTTATTAGGTATCAGAGTATGTGAATAATTCTGAATAAGGTCGGATAGCACAGTTGGAATATACTGCCGGCACTATTATTCGGTTTCGCTGACCGCTTTTTTATTGCATACTTTATTGATATAAAAAACCCTATGCTTTTTTTGCATAGGGTTTTAACTTTATCTCATTTGATAAGTAGTATCTACTAACAATACACCACCCCTAATTCTTTTTGGTAAAAGTTTAGAGGGAACTATTAAACCGATTTTAAAATCTGTTAAGTCACGCTTTACTGATAAGAATTTTTCTTCTTCTTCTGTATATTTTTCACCCTTTTTTATTGCATTATTAGTCATTGATTTAATGAATAAATTTTTGCATTTTTCAGGCATACCTGCACACTTAACATTATAATATGGTGTATCAATAGGGTTTAAATTTTCAGCAATAACACGCTCTATGTATGTTTTCTGTCTTACGAAAATAGCTTTATCCCAACTTGCTTCTAATTTCCAACAGCAAAAGTTTTTATCATCTACCTTAATTCCTTTTATTTTTTCAGGGGGTAAATCGCAATGAATACTGTCAGTGTCAGCATAAATAAACCCACATTTATCTACACCATAATAATTTTTTTGTGCCGCTCTAATAGTAAAATTTCTTGCGTATGAAGTAATTGCACTACCAACAGGGATATATCCTGCTTGTTTGTTGCTCTCACATACAGAAATAAAACCTAAAGATTTATCTTCTTTTACATAAGCGACCTTAAAACTACTATCTGTGTTACTTGCCATTTTACCATATAGGTTATTTAAAAATAGTTTAGCTAATTCACGCTTCGCCCCTTTACTTTCTAATTTTATTTTTTTATATTTTTCAATATAACGGTCAAAAATACCGATAGCAGAATTGAAATAACAGCCGTCTAAGATTTCAAAGTCAACTAAATCATAATGCTCCTTGATTAATTCATAGTCTGTCATTGTTAATGTCATCTCCACTCTTGTGTCGCAAAGTTGTTTTTCTCGGTTATAATAATGTGTATAATATTTATTTGTTTTGCTGTCAAAATAATCAGATGAAGCTAAGCACTCATTACTTTTATAAAGTAAATTACCTTTTAATTGTATAAAAGGTAAATAACCAGTCTTAATATAAAACCTTGTTTTTACTCTAACAAAGTAATATTTATCAGGGTATAATGCTTCGGTTGGTATATAATTACCACTCCAAAAAGTCGGTTGACCTATCGGGTATCTGTTTCCACTTTCGCTTGACATCATAGAGGGATAAAGGGAATTTACATCAGCAGTTGTGCCATTGTTATAAATTTTGTTTTCTTTGCCTTTTACTAAATAGCACCAACCGCCCTTGTATGAACGTCTTACCCATTCACCCTCATTTTTATATTTGTGTACAGTTATATCTAAATCGTTTTGGTATAAATCTGGGAACATTTCAGCATATTTATGTTCTCCTGTTATTTTTTTATATTCAGCTAAACAACAAGAGCCTATTGTTAATTTATTATGCCCCTCTGAAAAGATAATTTCTAATGCTTCTTTTAATACAAAAACATCATTAGCTATGTATACTTTTTCATCATCACTAATTGGACAACCTGCGTACCTAAACCCCGTGTATTCCATTTCTAATTTTTGGTGTTTAGTTTTAAAACTTTTACCAATTTTCTTTAAACTAAAGGGCAATAATTTTAAGCTATCTCTTAATTCTATTATATGATTATTAATTTTAATAATAATATAATACCATTGTCCCATTTCAGATATTGAATACTTAAACGATTTATTTTTCATCTCTTTAGTGTCCTTCCATCGGACAACTACGCCATCACCACTTAAATCATCATACGCTTGTTCAAATCCTAAATCAATTAACAAATATGAAAGCCAAAAAGAACCGTCAAATTTTAGGTTATGATAATATCCACATACGTTACAATTTAAAGAAGTGAAATAGTTAAATTGTTCTTCAATTGAATGAAAAATTTTAACATCTTCTGTATTTAATTCTACACACGCAGAACTCCATACTTCTGTATGTTGTTGACCTTTATAAACTGTTGTTTCAAAATCACAAGCAAAAGTTTTGAATTTCCTAATCCTCATAACTATCAGATACCAAGTCATTCTGTTCTTGTAATTCCCCTAGTTGCTGTGCTTCATCTAAGGTAGGTATTTCTCCACCTTTTAATAGTATTACTAATTTTGAACTTAACCGTTGCCAATTTCCCTCTTCTTCTTTGCTACTTGCCCAATAGACAGTATCAATACAGTTTGTAATTTCTAATGCGTTATCTTTTGCATATTCTTCTAATGCACTTAAAGCATTTTGCTCTTCATATTTTTCTATTGTCTGCTTCCAAATATTTGAATAAAAATAAGACGGAGAATAATCGTTAGCTGTTGCTTTTCTTTTCCATATGTATCTATAATCATCATCAGGTACATCATCAGTTAATTTCTTCATAACATAATCAACATTTACTAATCGCTCACCGATTTCGTCAATTACATCAACAGTAGGATAATACTCTGAACTTTTGTTAGTATCACTATCTTTTGTGACTTGCTTCTTTTTGTTTTTTGAGTTAGGCTTTTTCTTTTCTTTTGTTTCAGTAGGTTTTTTATCCACTGATTTCTTTTGCTTTTGTTCAGTAGATTTTTTATCTTTTTTATCTGGTGATTTCTTTTCTTTTGTTTCGTCAAGTTTTTTACTCTTGATTTTAATTTCTTTATTTTTTTGTCGAGTTGCTTTAGCTTTTAAATTTGCACGATAACGCTCTATTCTTCTACCCTCTTGACCTGTAAAAGTTTCGTTCGAGATTTCATCGTGATAAACTGCTTTATCATATAAATTAGAGGGCTTAATGTTTTTTATCTCCTCTAACTTTTTGCGTGTTACACGCTTAGGCTGTTTCGGCAAAACATTATCGTCAAATTCATAACCTCTTTTTCGGGCATTACGAATAAATCTTTTTATACGATATAATTCTCTTTTAAATGCCATTTGATTTGCTGTTAATTTTTGACTTGACTTTCTTTTCATTTTTCTAAACCCCCATAAATAGCAATTCCCCCCCACCGCTATTAAAAGCAGTGAGGGTATAATGAAGTAATTATACTATCGAGCAAGTGATAAACTGCTTACCCTTATAGTTTTTACTGTCAAGCTTGTAAATCTCAATTTCGTAATCTTCACCTGTGCCGCTCATTTCTTCGACAATTTCTGTAAAGGCTTCAAAGAATGAAGTCGAGCCTGTTACATACTTGTTTCCTGCTGTGTCAATTACAATGAAATTCTGAAAATCTTTGTCCTCTTTTGACTTTTCGTTGTGTATATCAAGCACCGCATAATAAGCTGGTGAAATAACAAGTGGTGTGTCCTTGACTGCTTCGTCAAGTTTAACAGCGTTTCTTGTGTCTTTCAGCATAACACGCTCTCTTGCTGTAAGTTCCTTTGATACAAAATTGATTTTTACTTCGTAATCTTTTGTCATAATTTAACTCTCCTTGTACTTTTAGTTTTAGTTGTTTTCTTCTGTTGCTTCTCCATAAACCTTGCGAGGGGGAAGCTGCTCTGCTATTTCAATGAATTTCTGCTCACTCATACCATACAACTTTTCTTCAACAATAAAGTCAACAATGTGAACAGCTTTCTGTGTGTCATTGTTAACGACCTTTTCAACTTCTTTGAGCATAGCTTTTTCATCCTTATAAGTGCGAGGAAGCGTTACTATTTCATTGAAAGGTTCGCCATTTACAATGTCCAAACAGAGAACAGTTACAATAGTTGTTTTAATTGTACGAGTTACCTGTGGTGTTCTTGCCATTTCTTTTTTCACTCCTTTTTGTTATAGTTTGCAATTGTGTTTTGATAAGGTAAATTCGGGAGTTGCACCCAACAAAGCTAACTGTAGATTTACCGTGTCGAGGACAACTTTTCAGAGTTGCCCTCTAATTGCATAGGTTTGAGGGGGTGTAGACCTCTATCTGAGGTTATAACTAATTATAGCATATTATAGGTATGTTGTCAATACTTTTTTCGATATTTTTTGACTAAAATTTCAAAATATTTCCGTTATCTGACAACGATTTTAAAGCTTTGATTGAGTCATTACATAAGTTATTGATTGAACATTTATCGCATTTATTGTTGCAACATTCTTCGTCAATTACTGTAAACATTCTTTCAATCATAATACCTAAAAAATTCTTTTCATAGGTTGTGTAGTTGCTTGCATTAAAGGTTAAATTATCCATTATATTTCTCCTTTTCAATCAGCTTTAAAGCGTGAGCGTGAGCTGATTTAATGTCAGAGCAAAGTGTTCTGATTTTACAATCTGAACAATTATTATTTTCGCAACTGCCTATAAAAGAGAAATTCTTTAAACCCTCAGCTAAGATTAGCTTTTCAAATAGTGTATAATTAGTTGAGCGTATTGTAATCATTTTTACCACTTCCTTTTTTATTAACACCCGACACACGGTTTGCACCGTGTCATAAATAATAAATTTCGTCTTTTATGGTACGAATAGCACGCACATTAATTGCTCTACAATAATATTCATCATCAACCCATTTTGTTAGCATAAATGATATACTATTGGTAATGCGTTGTTCAATTTCGCCGTCAAAATCATAATATTCTTCAATTTCACCATCAAAATCAAAATATAACGCTTTGAAATAAGCTAATATTCGATTGCGACACTCAGTTTCATTTTTACCCTTTACAATGAAAGTTGTTCGTGGCAAAAACGGAATAATGTTTTCAACATAATGCCTCCTTTTATAGTTTTCGTTTGTGCCTGTTGAAACAGCGTAAATTATTTCCATAATTTTTTCTACCTCTTTTTCTTAATTTTTAGGATTTGCACCCGACACACGGTGTAATACCGTGTTATTTACAGAGTTTTTTCTATATAAACTCTATCATATTTATCACCAAAATAAGCGTTATAAATGTGCGTGAACTGTTTTGAAGATGTACGACTATATTTACCAACTTCATATACAGTACGGTTATAAACAAAACCCAAAACAAAACCCTTATAATACATACTCTTTGTAAGTCCATACCCTCTTTTAAATAAGATTATTGGTATAACCCAATAATCAGTATTTCGTATGGCAACATTAACAAATGAGCCCATTGTTATACAAGTATTAAGATAAGGGTTTTCTATCTGTTCAAGATTGCCCATTTTATCCTGTAAAATATTACCAATTTTATTTGCTGTAATAACATCTAACATAATTTTTTACCTCTTTTTTCTTAATTTTTAGGGTTTGCACCCGACACAAAGAGTACAAAGTTTATTTCTCTGTACTCTTTTTTGTTATATTTCTATATTGTTGGATTGCTTTCTGATAAAAACCATTCTTTACCTGTTGCCTTTTCATATTCTTCTTCGTATGCTGTAAAAATTTCTTGTTCTGTACACGGTTCCGATAGTTTATCATATGCTATCTCTAAAATTACATCGTCCATAAACATTAATGCAAAATCAAAGCATATTTCACAGCCATTTTTGTTTACTACTTTCATTTTAAATCCCTCTTTTTCTTAAATTTTTAGGTTTACACCCAACACTCTGAGAGTGCAGAGGTTATTCCTCTGTACTCTCATTTTCTTCTGTTGCTTTGCGTGGTGGCAGAATTTTTGCGTGTTCGATAAATTCTTTTTCTGTCATACCGTAAAGCTGTTCATTGTAACTGACTGATTGACAAGAAACGACTTTAAGCGTTGCTGTTTCAGCAGTTGCCTTGTACTTCTTTAAAGCTGTTTCAGTGTCAATCTTGCCTGTCAATTCAGCAGTGACAACTTCAACATTTGCTGTTTCAACATTGACACACATAAATTCAGCGGTTGTAACTGTGATTGTCCTTGTAATGAGTTTTTCTTTTTTCATAATTTTTTACCTCTTTTTATTAAAATTTGAGTTTTTACACCCGACACACGGTAAAAATACCGTGTCAACAATACCTTTTTTCCATAAAAACCCTGTCATAATCTGAAAAATAGGTGTTACAAATTTGTGTCATTTGTTTTGATGTTGTTCGAGAATACTTTCCTATCTCATAAACAACACGCTCATAAACAAAACCGACTACAGTTTCGTATGACATTATTGGCAATACAAAGTATTCACTATTTCCTATGGTGACATTAACTAATTCTCCCATTGTCGTATAAGCATTACAATGGTTAAATCTAAACCATTTAATATGGTGTCTTTCACTCTGTAAAGCGTTTCTAATATCATTTGCTACAATAAAATCTAACATAATTTTTAACCTCTTTTTTAATAATTTTGAGTTTACACCCGACACACGGAATATAAGAATATTCCGTGATTTTTTTTCGTGTGTTTCATCGCAATTTTCAGCGTGACGAATATAATATATCCGTTTTCACCTATAAGTAGTATATACCTATTTTTAACACTTATACATAGTATAAGCGGGTTACACTCATCAGGGGTGTTTTTCAAAAAAAGAGTATATATTCAATTGTCAAGGTGCATTGTAGTTGCGTTTAGAACGCTTGTACATCGTACATTACTACAACGGTTTATTACAGCTTATTCCTTGCTGATTTTTAACATTTTTGAAAAGATTTTTTTAAGAATTTTTTGAAGATAATCACGGTCAAGTGTTGAACTTCTTATTC
>ULWY01101250.1_pt1 | contig 17006 bp, 12 predicted proteins | sample 1960761 | NCBI WGS metagenome assembly ULWY01 (sample SAMEA4835824, study PRJEB28245) | human gut metagenome | biome: gut microbiome; material: fecal sample | place: Denmark | collected 2008 | reverse complement strand
TTGAACCTGCTGCTCCAGTAGTTGAGCCTGCTGTTCCAGTAATTGAACCTGCTGCTCCAGTAGTTGAATCTCCAGCTCCTACTGTTAGTGCTCCACAACCTGTTATTTATGGTGGCGCTAGTCCAATTGTTCCAAATTTAAATCTTCAACAAAATCAGAATCATCAAATTTATGGTGGAGCTAATCCACTTGAAAATACACAATCTATTCCAATAATGGAAACGCAAGCACAGCCTAGTGCTCAAACTCCGCAACAAACTGTACCAGTGATGCAACCAGTACAACCTGCAGCTCCAATGCAACAATCACAAGTTGTACAGTCAGCACCTGTTGTTCAACCAGTAGAAACAACTGGTGAAATTTTACAATAATAATTTATTTAGTAGTCAATACGTTGGTGTTGACTACTTTTTTTATTTATAAGGAAAGTACGTTTAGTTTTGCTTATAAAAAAAATAATACAGTAATATTATATTAGATTTAAAAGACAAAAAAATAAAATTACACTGTTTTTGTGAAGTGGAAAATTTGATTGGCAACGGCAAAACGACAAATTGAAATTTGTCTTTTGTTCTTTTGATGTGATATAATGATGTCAGGTGGTTTCTATGAAAAAAATTTCAATATTAGCTTTACATCTTGGATATGGTGGAATCGAAAAATCAATTGTTGCTTTAGCAAATTTATTATGTGATAGATACAATGTCGAAATAGTATCTAGTTATAAATTGTATGATAGGCCAGTTTTTGATTTAGATAAGAGAGTAAGCGTTAGATATTTGATGGGTGACTTAAAGCCTAATCGTCAAGAGTTTATGAAAGCTCTTAAAAGTAAAAAGATTATTACTGCATTTAGTGAAGGAATTAAAAGTTTAAAAATACTTCGTTTGCGAAAAAAAACAATGATTGAGTTTATAAAACAAAGTGATTCTGATGTTATTATTTCAACAAGAGATATTTTTAATACATGGTTAGGTGATTACGCTAATGAAAATGTATTAAAGATTGGTTGGGAACATAATCATTATCATGATGATTTTCGCTATGCTAGAAGTGTTATTCGATCTGCTTATTATTTAGATTACTTTGTTTTGGTTTCACTTTCTTTGAAAAAGTTTTATGCAAAAAAACTGGCTAATTCTAATTGTAAATGTTTTTATATTCCTAATATTATTGAAAAAATTCCAAAACAAACTGCTTCTCTTTCGGAAAAACGATTGGTCTCTGTTGGAAGATTATCACCTGAAAAGGGATATATGGATTTATTAAAAATATACTCATTACTTACTGTTAAACATCCTGATTGGCATCTTGATATTATTGGTGATGGAAGTGAAAAAGAAAATTTAGAGAATTTCATTTCGGAACATAATCTAGATGATAAAGTAACTTTACATGGTTTTCAAAATAAGGATTATATAGATAAGATTTTGCATAAATCATCGGTTTATATTATGACTTCTTATACTGAATCATTTGGTATTGTATTATTAGAAGCAATGTCTCATGGATTGCCTTGTATTGCTTTTGACTCGGCAGAAGGAGCAAGAGAATTAATTAATAGTGGTATGAATGGTTATTTAATTAAAAATAGAAGTTATCCTGCTATGATTAAAAAAATAGAAGATTTAATGAAAAGTTATGAGACAAGAAAGAGAATTGGAATGGCTGGGAGAAAGAGTATAAGAAAATATACTAGTGAGGTTGTTAGTGAACAATGGTATAATTTAATAGAAAAGAAGTGATACTTATGAAAAAAAATGTAATGTTTATATCATCTACAGGTGGTCATTTAAATGAAATGATGCAGTTGAAATCCTTATTTAAGAAGTATGATTATTATATTGTTACGGAAAAAACTAAATCTAATTTATCTTTAAAAAATAAATATAAAGATAGAGTGAGCTTTTTAGTTTTTGGTACTAAGGATCATATGTTAACTTATCCTTTTAAATTACTTTATAATTGTTTTAAAAGTTTATTTATTTATTTTAAAGTTCACCCTGATTATATAATTACAACAGGAGCACATACAGCTGGGCCTATGTGCTGTATTGGAAAAATATTTGGTAGTAGAATAATCTATATTGAGAGTTTTGCTAATATAAGTACAAAAACAGTAACTGGCAAATTGTTATACCCTATAGCGGATAAGTTTATTGTTCAGTGGAAAGAAATGAAAAAACTTTATCCTGATGCTACAGTAGGAGGTTGGATTTTTTAATGATTTTAGTTATGCTTGGTACTCAGGATAAGAGTTTTGAGAGATTGTTAAAACAAATTGATAAAGAAATTGAAACTGGTAATATAAAAGAAAAAGTCATTGTTCAAGCTGGTTATACTAAATATAAATCTGATAATATGGAGATATTTGATTTGGTAGCTGGCGATGAATTGGATAAATTAATTTCCAAAGCGGATTTAATTATTACACATGGTGGGGCTGGTTCTATTCTTTCAGCTATAAAAGCTGGGAAGGTTGTTATTGCAGCTCCTAGACTAAAAAAATATGGAGAACATACTAATGATCATCAATTGCAAATAGTTAAGGAATTTGCTAAAGAAGGTTATATTTTAGAACTTAGAGATTTTAATAAATTAGGTAAGCTTATTGAAAAAAGTAAAACTTTCAAACCTAAAAAATTTGTTAGTAATACACCTAGGATGGTAGAACTTATTTCAGATTATATTGATGAAGATAATCATATTTCTTGGTATAATAAAGTTAAAGAGATTTTATGGTATGGTTTTTTTGGAGTTTTAACTACAGTTATTAATATTGTTAGTTTTCATTTATTAGATAAAGCAGGTTTAAATGTATATTTTGCTAATCTTTTAGCGTGGGTTATATCTGTACTTTTTGCATTTATCACTAATAAATTGTTTGTGTTTGAATCTAAGAGTTTTAGTGCTAAGATATTTTTTAAAGAAATATTTTCATTTTTCTTCTTTAGATTGCTTTCACTTGGTATAGATATGGGTGGCATGTATGTATGTTTAAGTTTTATTAAACTTTCTAAAATGATTTCTAAAATAATTGTTAATGTTATTGTAATTGTTGCTAATTATGTATTTAGTAAATTATTTATATTTAAAAAGAAGTAATGAGGTAGAAAATTATGAAAAAAGAAAAAATTTCAATTATAGTTCCTTGCTATAACGAAGAGGAGTCTTTACCAATATTTTATAAAGAACTTGATAGAATATCTAGGGAAATGAAAAAGGTTGATTTTGAGTTTTTGTTTATTAATGATGGTAGTCACGATAAAACTCTTGATATTTTACGTACTATGGCTCATGATGATGAAAGAGTTAGATATATATCTTTTTCTAGGAACTTTGGAAAAGAGGCTGGAGTATGGGCCGGACTTGAAAATGTAGTTGGTGATTATGTTGCAGTAATGGATGCTGATATGCAAGATCCACCTAGTAAACTTATAGAAATGTATGATATTCTAAGTAAGAATGAAGAGTATGACTGTGTTGGTTTATATACTGTTAATCATGAAGATTATTCAGCATTTAGAAGATTTTGCACTAATATTTGGTATAAAATAATTGCCAAAATATCTAATAATAGACAGGTTCCAGGTGTTAGGGATTTTAGATTAATGCGTAGAAATATGGTTGATGCAGTACTTAAAATGAAAGAATATAATAGATATACAAAAGGCATTTTTAGTTTTGTTGGTTTTAATACTTTCTGGCTAGAGTTTAAAACTGGTAAGAGAGTTGCTGGTACTTCTAAATTTAATTTTTGGAAACTATTTAAGTATGCATTAGAGGGAATTGTATCTTTTTCAACAACACCATTAATCTTATCAGCTATAGTTGGTATTATCTTTTGTTTAATAGCTTTTATTACTATTCTTGTAATTATAATTAAAACACTTGCATTTGGAGATCCAGTATCTGGTTGGCCAAGTCTTGCTTGTATAGTTATATTTGCATCTGGTGTACAATTATTCTTTTTAGGTGTTTTTGGTCTTTATTTATCTAAGATATATTTAGAAGTAAAAAATAGACCAATATATATTGTAAAGGAGACAGAAAAAAGTACAAAAAATAAAGATTAAATTATAGGAATTCATATACAAACCGGCTAAAATTTGTTATATTTTTATAGTAGGTGATTTTAGTATGAAAAATAAAAAATTGGTTATAATACTTATGATTTCTGGGACTTTAATGATTTTGACAGGTTCCTTTTCATCTTTTTTTGTTAATTTAAAAGAAGATCAGGAAGCTACAAAGAAAAGAACTGTTGATGTTGCTGAGGTTTATAGAGGTTTTAGTGAACAAGTAGATAATTTTAATGATATAAGAAATGATTTATATTTATCTGTATTTGATCAGCTATATTATGAAAATATTGGACAAATTGATGCTGGTGTACAGGAGTCTTTAAAGACTTATGAAAAAATTGTTGATGATATTGCTGTTACAACAAAACAGTTAAAGAATTTGTGCGGAAATATTTATTTTACTGATACATCTACTAATACAAAATGTTCTAGCTATGCTAGTGTATATGAACAGATGGTTAATGCATTTGTTTCTGATGTTAAATTTTATAATGAAAGTATTGATAATTATAATGATTATCAAGAAAAGTTAAAGTTAAATAATAGTTTAAATCATTATGAGACTAATAAAAAATATATTGATTATAATAATGATAAAAAGTATGAAGGTAAGGAATAGTGTAATTATGAAGTTGAGAAAATGGTCTTTAAAGAAAAAAATAATGATATTTGTTGGCAGTTTCTTTTTACTTGGAATTAGTGCTTTTCTCTTTTTATTCTATGGACCTTGGGATGGATTTAGAAACTTTTGGATTACTAGTGCTATGACAACTATGAATCATCAATATTTGGCTACTTGGTTTTATAGTGATGAGACAATTCAAAAAGTACTTGCTAATAACAGAATTGTTGAAATTTCAGAAGAGTCTGATCCAAACTTTATAAAGTTAAAAAAATATACGTCTAAAACTATATATAAAAATGAGTATGAAAAAGAAATTTTAACAAAGGATAAAGATAATGATTTGTATAAAGTAATTAATATATCTGGTTCTTCTTATCAAGGCTTTTTAGTAGCGGTGTATGATCCTTCTAGAATTTCTATTGCTACTACTAAGTATTTAGGTAAAAGAGGGGAATCTATTTTAACTGTTGCTAAAAGAGAAAATGCTATTATTGCTATGAATGCAGGAGGTTTTTATGATCCTGATTGGAATTCTAATGGAGCACTTCCTCATGGTACGGTTATATCTAATGGAAAAGTAATTAGTGATTATGAAGATGCTAGAATGGGTGGAGGATTTATTTGTTTTACTAAAGAAAATAAACTTGTGTTAGGTAGAATGAGTAAAGAAGAAGCTTTAGCAAAGGGTTGTCGTGATGCAGTTGAGTTTGGACCTTACTTAATAGTCAATGGAAAGAGTTCATTTATTAAAGGAAATGGTGGTTGGGGTATTGCACCTAGAACTGCTATTGGACAGAGAAAAGATGGTATTGTTTTGATGCTTGTTATTAATGGTAGAATACCTTCAAGTATTGGAGCAGACATGGTTGATTTAACAGAAATTATGGAAAAGTATGGGGCTTATAATGCGGCTAATTTGGATGGTGGTTCATCAACTGAACTTGTCATTAAAAATAAAATTATTAATACACCTGTTGCTGGTGGAGATTATGGCTTAAGAGATATGCCTACTTTTTGGATTGTTAAGTAGTTTATTCTTTGTTATAATATATTATTATTTAAATATTGGATGTGATTTGAATGTTTATTTTGGATTTAACTAGTAAATGTAGTGATCCGGGCCTTGCGAATATACTTTCTATGGTAAAAAAAGTTTTGAGCTTGATACAGCTTATAGGTCCTATTATGGCTATCGTAGGCCTAACTATAGTGTTTATAAAATTGATGTCTAGTCCAGATAATAAAAAGTTAAAAACAGCCATTAGAAATTGGATAATAGCTTTCTTTATGTTGTTTTTTATGCCAATATTGATAAATGTTTTTATGAAGTTGTTTGATAATAGTTTTGAAATTAGTGCTTGTTGGAATTATGCTGATAAGGCCTCTACTACTGGTCAAAAATCAACATATAAAGAAGATATTAGGGAGAAAAATAAAACTCATTTGTCTGATTATGATTATGAATCTTCTACTGGAAAAGATGATGATAATTCAAATGGGAATTCTTCTACTGGAAATAACAGTAATTCTACAATATCAAGTAGAATATTTATAGGAGATTCACGTACTGTTGGAATGCAAGGTGCAGTTGGGTCTAATAATGATACCTGGAGTTGTGAAGTTAGTAAGGGACTTCCTTGGATGAAACAGGTTGGTTTTCCTAATATTGAAAGTAAAATTGGTAATAATACAGCTATTATTATTTTAATGGGTGTTAATGATTTAAGAAATGCATCTCAATATGCTTCTTATATTAATGATTTAGCAAGTAAATATTCTACTGCTCATTTTTACTTTGTGTCTGTTAATCCAACCTCAGGTAGTAGAAGTGATTTAAATAGTAGTATTGATTCATTTAATAATACTATTAAAAGTGAATTGAATTCTTCTGTTAAGTATATTGATACTAATAAATATTTGGTTGAAAATGGCTTTACTGCTCAAGATGGACTTCATTATGATAATAGTACTTATAATAAAATTTATAATTATATAATTCAAAATATATAATAGTACTGAGGGAAAAATATGAATAAAAAGGATAAAAGAAGAAAAAAATTAATTGTTTGGTGTATTATATTACTTATATTTGGTATTTTACTTGGTGTTGTTTTATACTTTAGAGATATTGAACTTAAAGAAAAGGCACGTATAAAAAAAGAAAAAGAATTGGTTTTAAAAATTAAGAACAGTTATAGTAAATATGTTCAGGTAAAACCTAATAGTTTTTTATATAGAAAGTCGGGAAATAAGTACCAAAAAGTTTTAAAAGTAGTTTCTTCTGATGATTTTGTTTTGGCTGATACTGATATTAATAAAAATACCAAATACTTTTTAATCAATGATTTGGATTATTATGTTAGATATCAAGATGTTATAAAGATTGATAAGCCAAGAGAAAAGGATGTTCGCTATAAAAACTATTTACCTTTTAATACTAATATCATTACTAAAGATAAGGTTTCTTTGTATAAAAATGATAAAGTTGCTTATGAGTTATATTATAGTTTAGATACTCCTATTATTGAAATAGATGATTCAGGTTATATGATAGAGTTTAATGGGGAAGAATATCTTATTAAAAATGAAGATGTTTCTTCGACTCGTGAGGTTAATAATACTAATCTTACTGCAGCTGCAAGTGTTCCTGTTACTTGTTATCATTTTATATATTTACATGGTGATGATACGTGTAATGAGTCTATTTGTCACAGTGAAGATCAAATTAGAGAAGAGTTTAATTATTTAAAATCTAATAATTATTTTACTTTGACTACTACTGAGCTTGGAAAGTTTATTGATGGAAAAATTAGATTACCAGAAAAGTCAATTTTAATTACTATTGATGATGGTGCTAGGGCTTGGAACTTTATTCCAATATTAGAAGAGTATGGTATTAACGCTACATTATTTTTGGTATCTAGTTGGTATGAACTTGATCGTTTTTCATCACCATATTTAGAAATTGCTAGTCATACACATGATTTACATTGGCCTGGTCGTTGCCCAGGTGGTCAAGGTAGTCCTTTAAAATGTTTAGATAAAAATGTCTTATTGGAAGATTTACGTAAGAGTAGAGAAACACTTAATGGTACTAAAGCTTTATGCTTTCCATTTTATGAGTACAATGATTATGCAATTTCAGTTGTAAAAGAGGCTGGGTTTGAAATGGCATTTATTGGTGGAGGTCGAAAAGTTGTTCCTGGTATTGATAAATATCGGATACCTAGAATTACAATTCATAAGGATACTAGTTTAAATTCTTATATAAAATATGTTTCATAAAGTTTACTGTTTGGTAGACTTTTTTTCTTGGTTTGTTATATAATATATTTTAGTAGGAGGATTAGACATATGAAGAAAATAATGGATGGTAATGAGGCATGTAGTTATGTTTCTTATAATTTTACAGAGGTAGCAGGAATTTATCCTATTACGCCAGCTTCACCTATGGCAGAGGTTGTTGATAAATGGAGTAGTGAGGGTAAACTTAATTATTTTGGTACACCTGTTAAAGTTGTTGAGATGGAATCAGAGGCTGGAGCAGCTGGTATGGTGCATGGATCTTTAGAGGCAGGTTGTTTAACTACTACTTATACAGCTAGTCAAGGTTTATTATTAATGATTCCTAATATGTATAAAATAGCAGGTGAATTATTACCTTGTGTTATAAATGTTGCGGCAAGAAGTTTAGCAACTCACGCTTTATCTATATTTGGTGATCATCAAGATATATATGCAACTCGTTCTACAGGTTTTGCGATGCTTGCATCTTCTTCAGTACAGCAAGTTATGGATTTAACAGGAGTTGCTCATTTGTCAGCTATAAAAGGTAGAGTACCTTTTGTTAATTTCTTTGATGGTTTTAGAACTAGTCATGAACTACAAAAAGTAGAAGTTATTGATACTGATAAATTAAAAAATTTAATAGATGAAAAAGCACTTAATGAATTTAGAGAAAGGGCTCTAGGTTCTGATAAACCAGTAATTAAAGGTACAGCACAAAATGAAGATATTTATTTTCAAGCAACAGAAGTTAGAAATGAATATTATAATAAGCTTCCTGATATTGTTTCTAAATATATGGAAGAAATAAATAAAATAACAGGAGAAAACTATCAACCATTTAATTATTATGGTAGTAAGACAGCTACTAAGGTAATTGTAGCTATGGGTTCTGTTTGTGAAACTATAAGAGAAACTATTGATTATTTAATAGAAGAAAAAAATGAAAATGTGGGATTATTAGAGGTTCATTTATATAGACCGTTTAGTTCTAAGTATTTCTTAAAGGCTTTACCTAAATCTGTTAAAAAAATTGCAGTTTTAGATAGAACTAAAGAAGCTGGTTCAGCAGGTGAACCATTATATTTGGATGTTGTTAAAACGATTAAAGAAATAGATGCTAAAGTTAGTGTATATGGCGGTAGATATGGACTTTCTAGTAAAAATACAACACCAGCTATGATTAAAGGTTTATATGACTTTTTAGATACAAGAGAAGTTCATAATAATTTTACTTTAGGTATTGTTGATGATGTTACTAATTTATCTGTTAAGTATGATAAAACTTTTAGAATACCAAGTAATAATATAGAGTTTTTAATATATGGCTTTGGTAGCGATGGTATGGTTAGTGCTTCTAAGGATATTATGAAGATTACTGGTACTTATACTAATGCTTATGTACAAGGATATTTTCAATATGATTCTAAGAAGTCTGGCGGAGTTACTATTTCTAATTTGAGATTTGGTAAAAAGAAAATTAGATCTACATATTATGTTGAAAAAGCTTCTTTAATTGTTTGTACAAAGGATTCTTATTTGAAACGATTAAAAATGTTAGAAAAAATTAAGAATAAAGGTGTATTTGTTTTAAATACAACTAAAACTCCAGATGAAGTTTTAGCTAGCATGAGTGTTCATGATAAGAAAATTTTACAAGATCGCAATATTAAGATGTTTATAATTAATGCTACTAAAATGGCAGAAGATGCTGGTATTCCTGGTAAAATTAGTGCTATTATGGAATCTTTGATATTTAAGTTGGGTAAAATTATTGATTTTGATTTTGCAATTGGTAAAATTAAAGAAAATTTAGCTGTTAAGTTTAGTAATAAAGGTGGGGACTTAGTTACTAAGAATATTAAGGCAATTGAGGCAAGTTTAGATGGACTTGTTCCAGTAAAGATTCCTTATGTTGATTATGTTGAGTCATTTAGTAAACAAAAGAGTTTCTTTGAGACTATTGATAGTATGGAAGGAGATAGTCTTCCAGTAAGTAGTTTTATTAAAATGCCAGATGGAGCATTTGAAGCTGGTACTTCTAAATTTGATAAGAGGGATTCTTCTGATATAGCACCAAGTTACAATTCTAACAATTGTATTTCTTGTAATTTGTGTTCACTTGTTTGTCCACATGGTGTTATTAGACCTTTCTTGTTAAATGAAAAGGAACAAATAGATGCACCTGATGCAGTTACTCGTAATTTAATACCTGCTAATATTAAAAATCAAGAATTAAAATTTACGGTTGGTGTTAGTTTACCTGATTGTACTGGCTGTTCTTTATGTAGTGAGGTTTGTCCTGGTAAAAAAGGTGTTAAGGCACTTGTTATGAAGGCAAAGGAAGCTTTATACGAAGATAAAAAAGATGAAGAGTATAAGTATTTATTTAATGAAGTAAGTGAGAAGAAAAATGTTATGCCAACAAATACTGTAAAGGGAAGTCAGTTTAAAAAGCCAAAATTAGAGTTTCCTGGTGCTTGTGCTGGCTGTGGTGAGACTCCATACTTAAAATTATTGACACAATTATTTGGAGAAAAATTAGTTATGGCTAATGCAACTGGTTGTTCTTCTATATATGGAGCTTCAACTCCTTCTATGCCATATTCGGTACCTTGGGCTAATTCATTATTTGAAGATAATGCAGAGTTTGGTTTTGGTATGAGAGTTGCTGATCAAGCTATTAAAAATAGAATTGTTAGTTTGATTAAGAATAATATTAAAGATGTCAAGAAGAGTGAAGTTGATATATATAAAGCCTATGCCGATAATATTACTGATGATACGGCTAAAGCTTTATTAGAAATTGTTGATAGTACAAAGATTGAAGGACTTTTAAAGCTAAAGAGATTTATTGCTCCTAAATCTATCTGGTTAGTCGGTGGAGATGGTTGGGCATATGATATTGGTTATAATGGAATTGATCATGTTTTAGCAAACAAGGAAAATGTTAATATATTGGTACTTGATACAGAAGTTTATTCTAATACGGGTGGGCAATCATCTAAGTCTACTAGAACTGGTGCAGTTTGTAAGTTTGCTTCTTCAGGCAAAGAAACTGCTAAAAAAGATTTAGCTAAAATGGCTCTTACATATGATCATGTTTATGTTGGTACTATTTCACTTGGGGCTAATCCAAATCAAGCTATTAAAGTATTAAAAGAAGCTGAGGAATATAATGGCCCTTCTATAGTTATTGCTTATGCTCCATGTATTGCTCAAGGAATAATTAAGGGAATGAAAAATAGTATTAATGAAGAAAAGACAGCTACAGAGGTAGGATACTTCCCATTATTCCATTATAATCCTATTAACTTAGAGTTTAAAATGGATAGTAAAGCTGATTTTTCTAAATATGAAGAATTTATTCTTGGTGAAGATAGGTATCGTTCTTTGAAGAAACTTAATAAAAATTCTAAGGAATTACTAAATAGAAATAAAGAAAATGCTATGAAGCGTTATAGGTATTATGAGGATTTGGCAAAAGTTGAAGTTGATGATTAATTAAATATATAATAAAAAAAGACGTCGGCAAACGTCTTTTTTATTTTCCTATATAAGAAGCCATCCAATTGGACAGCTTCCAAAAAGAATAAAAAGGGGTTGGCTAGTGTGATACTAGCGACCAATTCGCCTAATTCCGAATTGGTAGTTCTTATACTAATCGAAAGTTTGACATTTGTCAACAAAAAATTTAAAAAAATTTGATTTTTTTTATAAACTTAAAAGTTTGAGGATTTATCTTAATTTTTAATAGCAGTTTTTGTCAAAATATGATACAATATGCCAAGAAGGAAGTGATACTCTCATGCAGTTAAAAGATGTAAAAGGCATTGGTCCTAAATCCCTTTCTTTATTAAATAAAATAAATATTTATACTGTAGAAGATTTAGTTACACATTATCCTTTTCGCTATGAAATATTAGAAAGATGTAATTTAGCTGATACTTTAGACGGCGGAAAGATTATTATAGATGGAAAAATAGAAAGTGTACCAATTTTAATGCACTTTAAAGCTGGGCTTAATAAAATGAATTTTAGACTTGTTACAGCATCAGGTGTAGTTGGAGTTTCTATATTTAATAGAGCTTTTTTAAAGTCACAACTTACAGTTGGAACAGGAGTTACTGTTATTGGTAAATTTGATAAAACTAAAAATGTAATTACAGCCTCTGATATAAAATTAGAAACTTTAATGAATAAAGCTAAGATAGAACCTGTTTATCATTGCACGGCTGGTCTTACTAATAAAAATATGTCAACTTATATAAATATGGCTATTTTAATGTTTGGTAAGGAAATATTTGATTATATACCAGAAAGTTATTTGGAAAAGTATAATTTTTTAAATAAAAAGACTTCTTTAAATATTATTCATAATCCTTCAACAATAGAAAAATTAAAAGAGGTTACTATTAGACTTAAATATGAAGAGTTGTTTGCTTTTATGTTTAAGATTAATTATTTAAAGGTACAAAATAAAAAGAAAAATACTGGTTTGCTGAGAAATATTGATAGAGATAAAATTAATGCTTTTATAAATAAATTACCATTTAAGTTGACTGATGACCAGTATAAAGCTGTTGATGAAATACTTGATGATTTGGCTTCACATAATCGAATGAATAGGCTATTACAAGGTGATGTTGGTTCTGGAAAAACAATAGTTTCATTTATTGCGATGCTTGCAAATGATTTTTCAGGATATCAAAGTGCTTTAATGGCTCCAACTGAAATTTTAGCGACACAACATTATAATAACTTAAAAACTTTTTTGAAAGATTCTTCAATCAATGTTGAATTACTTACTGGTTCAACACCTAAAAAAGAAAAGTTAAGAATATATGAAGGGTTAAAGGATGGTAGTATTTCAATGATTATTGGTACACATGCTTTAATTCAAGATGAAGTAGAATATAATAATTTAGGTTTAGTTATAACTGATGAACAACATAGATTTGGAGTTCATCAAAGAGCTAATTTACAAAATAAGGGAGTAAAACCAGATGTTTTATATATGAGTGCAACTCCTATACCTAGAACTTATGCATTAACTATATTTGGAGATATGGATGTTTCAACAATTAAGATGAGACCTAAGGGTAGACAAAAAGTTGAGACATTTGTAAAGAAAAATAGTGAAATTAAGGATGTATTAGGTCTAATGTATAAAGAGTTACAAGCTGGACATCAGGTATATGTAATAGCACCATTAATAGAAGATAGTGAAAACTCTGATTTAGCTACTGTTTGTAATTTGAAGGATCAAATGAAGTTGGCATTTGGAGACAGATATAAAATAGATATTGTACATGGTAAAATGGCCGCTTTAGCGAAAGACGCTATAATGAAACAATTTATGCAAAATAAAATTCAAATTCTTATTTCAACTACTGTAGTAGAAGTTGGTGTTGATGTTTCTAATGCTACTACTATGGTTATATTTGATGCTGATAGATTTGGACTTTCTACTTTACATCAATTAAGAGGTAGAGTTGGTAGAGGTACTTCTAAATCGCAATGTATTTTAATTAGCGATAGTGATACAGATAGATTGAAAATAATGGAGACTGTTGATGATGGTTTTGTTATTAGTGAAGAGGATTTTAAATTAAGAGGACATGGAGATTTATTTGGTACTAAGCAGTCAGGTGATATGACTTTTAAAATTGCTAATATAAGGGAAGATTATAAGATATTATTACAGGCTAAGAAGGATTCTAAGGAGTATTTATTAGATAAGAATACTGATGATGATTTTTTGAAGAAAAAATTAATTGCAGATATTACAGAAGGATAGAGTTAATAATTCTATCTTTTTATGTTATACTTTTTTACAGATAGGAGATATTATATGAAAATTTTATATCCAGATTATGAGAAAAGTTTAGTTAATTTTTCGTCTACTATATTAAAAGAATTTGGTATAGATAGTCCGTATACTACTTTTAGAAGAATTAATAAGTTGTTTAGAGAAGAAAAATATACCAATGTTGTTGTTTTAGTATATGATGGTTTAGGTACTAAGATTATGGATAAGTATCTTGATAAGAATAGTTTTTTGTTTAGTCATAGAATGACTGATATCACTTCTGTCGTTCCTTCTTCAACTGTTGCTACTACAACGTCTTTACTTAGTACTAAAACCCCATATGAACATGGTTTGTTGAGCTTGAACTTGTATTTTAAAGATTTAAATGAGTTAGTTAATGTTTCTAATGGTTGTGTTAAAAATAGTAGTAAAGAAGTAGATAGAAAAATGTTAAATAAACACCTTGAATATCAAAGCATAATAGATAAGATTAATGATACTTCAGAGGCTAGAGCATATGGTATTTTTCCGACCGGTACAGGTTCTTACGAAAGTCGAGATGAGGCTTATAGTAGAATAATTAATTTGAGTAAAAATTCTGGTAAAAAATTAATATATGCTTATTTTGATGAACCTGGTTGTTTTATGTATAAATATGGTACGGATTGTGATTCTGTACATAAAGAAATATTAAGGATAGATGAAGAGATAAAAGAATTATGTGATAAGTTACAGGATTCAATAATATTTGTAACTGCTAATCATGGTTATGTTAATAGTGAGGCAATTATTTTAAAAGATTATAAAGATATTTATTCTTTAATAGATAGAACTCTAGACATAGAAACACGTTGTACTGGTATTAAAGTAAAAACTGGTAAAAGTGAAGAATTTAGAGAAAAGTTTAAAGAAAAGTTTGGAAAATATTTCTTATTAATGAATTATAATGAAATAGTTGAAAAAAAATTATTTGGAATGGGCATTGAACAGGAGTATTTTAAGGAATATATAGGAGATTTTGTAGCTTTTGCAATTGATAAATACGCTTTGAATTATGATGATTGTAGTCCAATGTTTAAAGCTGATAGTGCTGGTTTAACGGAAAAGGAAATGTTAGTTCCTATTTCTGTTGTTTTAAAAAAACCATTTAAGGATGGTATTAGAAGAGCAGTTGCTGAAGATTATAAAGAAATAAGACAGATGTGTAATGATATTCAAAAATTTAGAGCTGAAAAAAGAAAAGATATTTTTATGAAAACTGATACTTTGTCTTTTCCAGATTTTAATAATTATTGTAATAAAAACTCACCTGATGTTTGTTTTGTTTATACTATAGAGGATAAGGTTGTAGGCTTTATTAAAATGAGACTTAATACTATTTGTGGAGAAAAATTATATCGTAATTTTTCTTATTTAGAAATTGAAAACTTTTTTGTTAAGAAAGAGTACAGAAAACAGGGTATTGGTACGGCTCTTGGTAATTATGTAATTTCTTATGCTAAAAAGAAACGTGTAAAGAAGATTGAATTTTGTGCTTGGAATTTTGAAGAAGAGACTTGTAAATTCGTTGAAAAATTTAATCCTACTGAATTAATTAAAGTTTTAGAGATAGATTTGAGTTAATGTAAAGTAAAATTATTTCTTTTGAATTGATTGACAATTTTTAGAAATTAATTTATGATTAAGATGCGTGATGCATGTCACGCCGATATCTCTCACGGTTATGTGTGAGAGTATATTCAACCGAACCCCCTGAAGGAGCCCATGTGGCTCCATTTTTTTTGTTTTGAAATGAATTTAACCTATTATAAATATAGGCAATTTTTATAAATAATGTTATAATAAGCTTATGCAAATATCTTGGAGGGTGAGGAAAATGATCAAGGGAAAACCTTTTGTAAAATGGGCTGGTGGAAAAAGACAAATAATAGATAAATTAAAGGAATATGTTCCATACGAGTTTAACACTTATTATGAACCATTTATAGGTGGTGGAGCATTATTATTTGAACTTTCACCTAAAAAAGCGGTTATTAATGATTATAACAAAGAACTTATGAATGTATATGAATGTATTAAAGATGAAAAAAAATTCGAAGCAATGTGTAGAGAATTAAATCACCATGAAACTGAACATTCAGAAGAATACTATTATGAAGTTAGAAATATTGATAGAGATAAGAAGAAGTTTAATAAGTTAGCAGATTATAAAAGAGCAGCTCGTACTATTTATTTAAATAAAGCTTGTTTTAACGGTTTATATAGAGTTAATAGTAAGAATGAATTTAATGTACCATTTGGTAAGAAAACTAAAGTAAATACTTATGAAGGACAAAATTTAGGTATTATATGTGGTTATTTAAATTATAACGATATTAAGTTATTGTCAGTTGATTTTGAAGAAGCTGTAAAAGATGCCAAAAAAGGAGATTTTGTTTATTTTGATCCACCTTACGATTCTGATACATCTACATTTAATAGTTATACTGAAGATGGCTTCGGAAAAGAAGAACAAAAAAGACTTGCTAAAGTGTTTAAAGAATTGTCAGATAGAGGATGCTATGTAATGCTTTCTAATCACAATACAACTTTAATAAATGAGTTATATAAAGATTTTCATATACATGTAATTGAGGCTAAAAGAAACATAAATGCTAATGGAAAGAAAAGGGGAAAAGTAGAAGAAGTTATTATAACAAACTTTGAAAATAAAAAGGGTTTTGAATAATAGTTAAGGAGGTGGCAATATGTCTAAGAAACCATATTATGAAACAGATGGTTTTAAATTGATAAAAGGAGATTCATTTAAAGAATTAAAAAAGATTGAACCTAAATCAATAGACATGATTTTTGCAGATCCTCCTTATTTTTTATCTGGAGATGGTATAAGTTGTAGTGCAGGTAAAATGGTAAGTGTAAAAAAAGGTGAATGGGATGAAAAAATAAATATTGATAAAAAACATAAGTTTAATCGGAAATGGATTAAATTGTGTTACAATATTTTGAAAGATGAAGGAACAATATGGATTAGTGGAACAATGCATAATATTTACTCAATAGGTATGGCATTGGAACAAGAAGGCTTTAAAATAATAAATAATATAACGTGGAAAAAATTAAATCCACCACCGAATATAAGCTGTCGTGCATTTGTTCACTCAACAGAAACAATTTTATGGGCAAAAAAAGATATTAAAAA
>ULWY01021559.1_pt1 | contig 17262 bp, 22 predicted proteins | sample 1960761 | NCBI WGS metagenome assembly ULWY01 (sample SAMEA4835824, study PRJEB28245) | human gut metagenome | biome: gut microbiome; material: fecal sample | place: Denmark | collected 2008 | reverse complement strand
AATACCTCATATAAATTATAATATATTTGTAATAAAAAATAAAGAAATAAATATAATTTAATATGAAAATTATAAAAAGTAAGTTGTTTAAAACGTTGTTTTTTATTTTTTTGTTTGGAATAGTATGTGGGATTATAAGTTATATCTTTATGAATAAGGATGCGGTAAACAATAATATTGTTAATTATGTTAAATTAATTGGTAGTAATGATTATAATTATCTTAATGGATTTATAATGAATCTTTATAATGATTTTAAATTTTATTCATTGATATGGATATTTGGTATTATATTTATATGTTCTATTTTTATACCAATATTAATTATTTTTAAAGGCATATCTATTGGATTTAGTATTTCTACAATAATTTATACTTTTAAGATAAAAGGTATCTTATATAGCGTAATTTTAATGTTACCTAATATACTTAAATGTATAATATTTATATTATTAAGTTACTATAGTATTAGTTTTTCATATAAATGTTATAATGCATTTAAAGAAGATAATTCTATCAATATTAAGAAATTCATATTAAATTACTTTTATATATATTTAATATTACTATTTATATTAATAATTATTTGTTTAATTGAGACATATATTTGTTTTAATATATTAAAATTTGTAGTATAATTACATAAGACGAAAGGGAGTATTATTATGAAAGTAGTAGTAGGTATGAGTGGAGGAGTAGATTCAGCAGTATCAGCTTATTTACTTAAACAAGAAGGTTATGAAGTAGTAGGGTTATTTATGAAGAATTGGGACTCTAATATTAATAATGATAAAGAAGGTATTACAGATGGGGTATGTCCTCAAGAACTAGATTATAGAGATGCTAAAGCTGTTTGTGATGAACTTTGTATTCCACTTTATAGAGTTGACTTTATTAAAGAATATTGGGATGATGTGTTTAAGTATTTCTTAGATGAACTTGAAAAAGGTAGAACACCTAATCCAGATATTATGTGTAATAAATATATAAAATTTGATTTATTTAAGAAAGAAGCTAAAAGACTTGGTGCTGATAAAATAGCTACAGGGCATTATGCTCGTATAAAAGGTAATAGACTTTTAAGAGGTGTTGATAATAATAAAGATCAAACATATTTTTTAAGTCAAGTTACTCCTGAACAATTAAAAGATGTGTTATTTCCAGTAGGTGATTTAACTAAGGAAGAAGTAAGACGCATTGCTCATGAAAATCATTTACCTGTCGCTGATAAGAAAGATTCAACTGGAATTTGTTTTATAGGTGAACGTCATTATCAACAATTTATTGCTAATTATTTAAAAGGTAAAGAAGGAGATATTGTTGATGTTGAAACTGGTGTTGTTATTGGTAAACATAATGGTCTTATGAATTACACTATTGGTCAAAGAAGAAATGTAGGTTTAAGTGGAGATGCTGAACGTCATTATGTATGTGGTAAAGATTCTAAGAAGAATATTCTTTATGTAGCATTTGGTAGTGATTCAAAATATTTACTTTCAGATGAAGCTTTAATTGAAGATGTAAACTTTATATCATCTAAACATCCTACTTTCGCTACTGCTAAGTTTAGATATAGAAGTGAAGATGTACCTGTTACTATAGAATATTTAGAAAATAATCAAATAAAGGTTAAATATGTAGATGGTAAAGCAGTTACTCCAGGACAGGCTTGTGTTATTTATTTAGGTGAACAATGTATTATGGGCGGTATTATTAAACAAGTATTTAAAGATGGACAGGATATTTGGTATTTAAGATAAATGATGAGAGAAACATATGAATTAATAGATTTAAAAAAGCTAGAAAACAATGTTAAAACCATAGTTAATTATTCATCTAACTATAAATATCATATTGCTGTAGTAAAGGCAGATTGCTATGGACTTGGTATAAAATGCATAGAAAGTATATTAAAAGGTGGCGCTAATTACTTAGCTGTATCTTCCTTAGATGAAGCATTAAAAGTAAGAAAAATTACAAGTGAAAGAATACTTGTTCTGGAACCAATTGATATAAATTATATTGATTTAGCTATTCAAAATAATATAACGCTTACTATTAGTTCTCTTGATTATTTAATGAAAATTAAAAGTAAGAAATTTACTTGTCATATAAAAATAAATACAGGTATGAATAGACTTGGTATAAGTACTCGTGATATATTAAATAAAGTATATAGTATTATAATGAACTCTAATATTAAATTAGAAGGTATTTATACTCATCTTTATAAATCTGATGATGAAAACATTACAAATGAACAATTTAAAGTATTTGAACATATTACAAAAGATATAGATTTATCTAAGATAGAAATAGTACATATTCCTAATAGTAAATATATAACAACTTATAAAAAGAAAGAATATGTTAATGGATGCAGGATGGGTATAATAATGTATGGTTTTGATGATAAATTAAATTTAGATAGTGTTTTTTCATTAAGATCAAAAATTATAGAGATTAAACATATTAAATCAGGTGAAACAGTTGGATATGATGGTAAATATATAGCTTCTAAAGATGAAATTATAGGAATAGTACCAATTGGTTATAGAGATGGTATCATAAGACATAATACTGGTAGATATATTTATATCAATGATAAAAAATATAAAATAATAGGTAATATATGTATGGATATGTTATTTGTTTTAATAGATAATACAGCTAATATAAATGATACTGTCTATATTATTAAAGACAATAATCATATTAATGAAATAGCTAAATATTTAGATACAATTAATTATGAAATAATGTGTAGTATAAGTGATAGAGTAGATAGGAAATATATAGAAGAATAGTACAAATTCTTCTTTTAATATGATAAAATATTTATATAAGGAGAATAAAATTATGAATAAAGTAATTATAATAGGTTGTGGTAATGTAGGAATGAGTTATGCATTTTCACTTTTAAATCAAAATACTAGTGTTAATGAGCTTGTGCTTATTGACATTAATAAAGAAAGAATTATAGGAGAAGTGGCTGATTTAAATCATTGCTTAGCATTTTCACCATCTAAAATAGATATAAAAGTTGGAGACTATAGTGACTGCAGAGATGCTAAATTAATAGTTATTGCTGCTGGTGCTAATCAAAACCCAGGTGAAACTAGAATGGATTTAATAAATAAGAACTCAAAAATATTTAAATCAATAATAACAGAAGTAATGAAAAATGATTTTAAAGGATATTTTTTAGTTGCTACTAATCCTCTTGATATAATGACATATATTACATATAAATATTCAGGCATGAACCCTAATAAAGTAATAGGATCAGGAACAAGTTTAGATACAGCAAGACTTAGATATTTAATTGGCGAAAAAGTAAATATAAATCCAAAAAGCATACATATGTAATTGGAGAGCATGGAGACTCTGAATTTGTATTATGGAGTTCTGCATTAATTGGAAGTGAAAGATTAGATAAATATTTAACAGTTAACGAAATGGAAACAATCGAAAATGAAGTTAGAAATGCAGCATATGAAATTATAGAAAGAAAAGGTGCTACATATTATGGTATTGCTATGTGTTTAACAAGAATAACTAATGCAATATTAAATAATGAAAATACTATTATTACAGTATCTAGTTATGATGAAAAAGATGATATATATTTTAGTACACCAACTGTTATTAATAAAGATGGAGCTGTTAAAAAAATGGAAGTTGATCTAAATAGAACTGAACAAGAGAAATTAGATAATTCAATTAATGTGATAAAAGAGGCTATTAAAAGGATTGAAGAGTGATGATTAAAAATAATATATATATTGATGATCATCTTCCAGTAATACTAGAAGAATATGAAAAAATGTCACATAAAGAATTAGAACAATTATGTGAAAAAATGAAAAAAGAAACATTAAAAGAAAATGATTACAATAATAAAAATAATAGAGTTAGAAAGCTTCCTAAGAAAATGAGATATTATACAATGTTAGAGAATGGTTGGAGATTAGAAACAAATATATCTTGGAATCAAATTAAAGTAGAAAAATGAATAATATACTAAAAAATTAATATTAAAATTGTTAAGGTGCTAGAAATAGTGCTTTTTTAATGTAGAAATTTATGTTAAAATCTTATAGACATAATTACCAAATATTGGTAAACTAGTATTATTGAATATGTAGTTAGGCTATACAATTAAATACAATAAAAAACGGCTAGCCTAAGCAGCCGAACACATACGTGAGCATTTAGGGTAAAACCTTTATTTTAACTCTCTATGTCATTCTAAATGGTATTAGAACAATTACATGATATCAAATATATGGAGGTAAGTCAATGGAAAAATTTAAAAAATACAATATTGGATTGGATATTGGAACAACTTCAGTTGGTTGGGCAGTAGTAGAAACTGAAAATCAAAAAATATTAAGAAAAGGTAATAAACCACTTTGGGGAATAAGACTTTTTGAAGAAGCAAGTAAAGCAGAAGTAAGAAGAAATTTTAGAAGTACAAGACGTAGATATGATAGAAGAAGACAGAGAATATCTTTATTACAAGAAGAATTTAAAGAAGAAATAAATAAAGTAGATTCTAACTTTTACATAAAACTTCAAGAATCAAAATATGTTACTAGTGACACAATTAATAAAACAATTAAAATTACTGATTCAGAAAAAGAAAAACTAAAAAAGTATCTAAAAGAATGTCCTACTATTTATCATTTAAGAGAAAAATTAATTAATAATACAGAAAAAGAAGATATAAGATTAGTGTATCTAGTAATACACCATATAATAAAGTATAGAGGCAACTTTTTATATAATTCTAAAGGGTTTAATGTAAATAATCTAAATATAGAAGAAAAAATAAAAGAAGCATTTGATACATATTTTAGCTATATCAATACTGAATATGATGATTATAGTAGTTTATTGGATATCAAAAAATTAAGTGAAGCATTAATGCAGCAATCTAAAAAAGATGCAAGAGAAGAAATAAAAAATGTATTAACCGAATCAGGACTTTTTGAAAACAAAATCGTAAATGAATTTATCAAAATGATGATAGGAAATAAGTTTAAGATTACAACATTACTTTCTTTAGAAGATAGTGATAGTAAACTAGAAATAAGTTTTGATGGTACTGAATTTGAGGAGAAATATGATGAAATAGAATCAATTGCTTTAGATAAAATAGAAATTTTAGAAATAATGAAAGAATTGTATGATACATTATTTTTAAAGAAATTATTTAAAGGTTCTAATGAAACAAATATATCATCACTAATGGTTAAAAAATATAATGAGCATAGAGAAGATTTAAAATTTTTAAAGAAAATACTAAAAAGCGATAAAGAATTATATAAGAAATTTTTTAAAAATGATTGTATATATGAAAAATACATAACAAATAATATAACATATGATGAATTTATAAAAGAGGTTAATAATGCAATATCAAAAGTAAACATAGCAGATTACAATTTATCAAATGAATATGTCACTAAAATAGCACCAAAGATAGCAAATGGAAACTTTATGCCTAGAATAACATCTACTGAAAATGGAAAATATCCATATCAATTAAACAAAGATGAATTATTAAAAATAATAGAAAATCAAGGTAAATATTATCCATTTTTACTTAATAAAACAAATGATGGAACATATAAAATTGTTAAACTACTAGAATTTAGAATACCATATTTTGTTGGACCACTTGTAAATAGTAATCAAAGTAAATTCGCATGGATGGAAAGAAATATTCAAAATGTAAAAATAACACCATACAATTTTGATGAAGTAATAAATAAAGAATTAACAGCTGAAAAATTTATCAAAAGAATGATTTCAAACTGTACTTATTTATTAAACGAACCAGCACTTCCTAATAATTCTATTAGTTATAATAATTTCAAAGTATTAAATGAATTAAAGCAAATTAGAATAAATGGTGAATTATTAGAGATAAATTTACAACATAAATTAATAGAAGAATTATTCAAAAAGACAAATGGTACAATAACTGAAAAGAAATTTAAAGATTATTTATTAACTAATAATGAATTTCCAATGCATGGAACTGAACTTAATATAACAGGATATTCCGCAGATGGTGCATTTGCTAATAACATGCAATCATATATTGATTTCTTCGGAAAAAACGGAATATTTGAAGACACATCTTACACTATAAATGATGCAGAAAATATAATAGAATGGATTACAATATTTGATGATAAAGATATACTAGAGCAAAAAGTAAGAAAAAATTATCCTGAATTAAATGATTCAAAAATTAAATCAATATTAAATAAAAAATATAAAGGCTGGGGTAGTTTATCTTCTAAATTACTAAATACAAAATATTATATTGATAAAAAATCAAATACTAAAAAATCAATTTTAGATTTAATGTATGAAACAAAAGAAAATTTTATGCAGATAATTAATAATGATGAATATAACTTTCAACAAATGATTAATGAAATTAATAATACTAATAATGATATTGAAAAATTAAGTTATAAAGTTGTTGAACCGCTTGCTACTTCACCTGCTAATAAAAGAGGAATATATCAAGCATTAAAGATAGTTGATGAAATTGTTAATTATATAGGGTATGAACCTGAAAGTATAGCAATAGAAATGGCTAGGAATGAAGATAAAAAAGAAAGAAAAGACAATAAGAAAAAATATATAGAAAATCTTTATAAAAAGTCAAAAGATGAAATAGAAAATTATAATAAATTACAGAAAGAATTAAATCAAGAGGAAATTAATTCACAAAAAATGTTCTTATATTTTATTCAAGAAGGAAAATGCTTATATTCTGGTAAGTCATTAAATATTGAAGATTTAGATTCATATGAAATTGATCATATAATCCCAAGAACGCTTATAAAAGATGATTCTATTGATAATAAGGCACTTGTTTATAGAGAATGTAATCAAAATAAAGCAGCTTCATATGTATTACCACAAGAATATAGAAATAAATATAATCAAGAATGGTGGAAACACTTAAGAAAAATAGGATTAATGTCTGCTAAAAAATATCATAATTTAATAAGAAAAGAATATAGTGAAGAAGACATAGAAGGCTTCATTAATAGACAATTAGTTGAAACAAGACAAATAACAAAGCATGTTGCAAATATATTGAACACTTATTATAAAAATACGAAAGTAATATATTTAAAGGCAAAATTATCACATGATTATAGAGATAGATATGATTTATTTAAATTTAGAGAAATCAATGATTATCACCATGCTCATGATGCATATTTAGCTGCCGTTTTAGGAGAATATAAGGAAAAATATTTAAACAAAGATGTTAATTTTGAAGTAGTAAAAGAATTAAATTATATGCTAATTAATAGTGGGAATAAAGATAAAATTAAATATGGATATGTAATAAACAGTTTAGATGAACAGGCACATGATTTAATATTTGAATTATCAAAAAAATACATGAATAAAGAAACAGGTGAAGTTATATTTAATGCTGAAGAGTTTAATAAACGAATCGAAGATACACTATATAGAAATGATATTTTAGTAAGCAAAAAAACAGAAATCAGAACCGGAGAATTTTATAATCAAACTAAGAATTCAAAAGGTAATAAAGGTATAGAATTAAAGAAAAATATGCCTACCGAATTATATGGTTCATATACAAGCTTAAATCCTGCTTATGCAATAATGGTAAAATATACTAAAAAGAATAAAACTAGTCAAAAATTAATTGGTATACCAATATATTTGACAAAACAAAATGATGAAACAATTAAAGATAATTACATAAGAAATATATTAAATATAAGTATGAATGATTCATATGAGTTTACAAGTAAACCAATACCATTTTTTAGCAAATTAAATTGGAATGGACAAATTTGTTATTTAGTAGGAGCATCAGATACAGTTGAAGTATGTAATGCTCAAGAGTTTAATTATGATAAAGAATTTTTTAAATATCATAAATTAGCACTACAAAAATTATTTAACAATAAAAATTTAGAAATAAATGATAATATCTATTCAAATATGTTGGATGAAATAATAAAATACATTGTTGACAAAATAGAAAAGCAATATAAATTATTTGGAAATTTGATATTTGAATTAAAAATAATGATAAATTATGATAATATTGAGTCAAATAGTGTTGAAAATAAAGAAAATATTATAAAACAACTAACAAAACTATTAAATTGTAAAAGTGATAATGCTAATTTTAAATTTTTGAATAATAAATTTTCATCAGCATTTGGCAAAAAAAATGGTAGAACAATAGAAAAATTCAGCTTAATTAATTTATCTGTTTCAGGAATTTATCAAAAAGAAACAATAATAGGAGAATAAACATGAGTTTTAGAACTATTGTAATTTCTAATCAATCTAAATTAAGTTATAAAAATAGATTTTTAGTTGTAAAACAAGATAATGATGAAAAATATGTTCATCTATCAGAAATAGATACCATTATAGTTGATTCTATAGCGGTGTCTATTTCAACATATCTTTTGAAAGAATTATCAGATAGTAAAATTAATATCATATTTTGTGATGAAAAACATAATCCTTTTGGAGAATTGTCATCATATTATTCTTCACATAATACAAGTAAAAAAATACAGAAACAAATTAATTGGTTAAAAGAAAATAAAGATAAAATGTGGCAAAATATTATAAAGAATAAAATTATAAATCAAGCATTAATGATGAAAAAAATAAATTCAAATAAATATGAACTATTATTAACTTATATAGAAGATGTATTATCAGCAGATAAAACAAATAGAGAGGGACATGCAGCTAAAGTATATTTTAATGAACTATTTGGTAAAGATTTTGTAAGAAATGAATCTGACAATATTAATGCAGCATTAAATTATGGATATGCTATACTACTATCAACTATTAATAAAGAAGTTATATCAAATGGATATTTAACTCAAATGGGAATACACCATAAAAATGAATTTAATGAATTTAATTTATCTTGCGATTTGATGGAACCATTTAGAATAGTAATCGATAATTTTGTTTATTATAATCAGGAAAAAGAATTAAATACTGAATTTAAATTAGATATAGTAAATATTTTTAATAGTAGATATACATATGAAAACAAAAAGTATACATTAAAAGATATTATAAAATTATATGTAAAAAACACTTTAGAAGCATTAGATGAACCAGATAAATATAAGGAATTTAGTATATATGAGGGATAGATACATGAGAACAATTGTATTTTTTGATTTACCAAATATATATGCGAAGGATAGAAGAAATTATTTAAAATTTAGAAAATTTCTATTAAATGAAGGTTTTATAATGATGCAAGAGTCTGTATATTCAAAAATCGTATTAAATTCACAGCAATCAGAATTAGCATTACAAAAGTTAAGAAAGAAATCGCCTGGAAAAGGTTTAATACAAGTATTAACTATAACAGAAAAACAATATTCACAAATTGAATATATAATAGGTGATAAAAATACTAAGATAATTGATAGTGAAGATAGGTTAGTAGTATTATGAAAATAAAAATTGATTATTTAGAAAATATGTTAATATTAAGAGATGATAAAGTATTATGTATAGAAATTGAAAATAAAAACTATTTTTACAGAATAGTATCAAGTTTAAATTCACTTATGAATTCAGAAACAACAGAAGAAATAACAGTATATGATGTTAATGATAAAGAACTGAATCTAATTAATAAAGCTAAAATATTTATAAATTTTTTTAATTTTGAATTTGATTCAAAAAAATATACAAATGATATAAATAAATACATAATTAATGAATTAGATGAAACTGATAAAACTAATTTATTAAAATCATACAATAAATTAATTGAAACTTTCTTAAAAATATTAAATAAAAGTGATCTACCATTACAAATATTAGAAGAAATTACGCCTGAAAATATAATTAAAAATTTAAAATTAACTATAAATCCAAAGAATAACTTATTAGATAATTTAATGTTACTTATTGAACTTGAATCAGTATTACAAACAAACAATTTACTAATATTTATTAATTTAAAACAATATTTAACTGTTCAAGAATTAATAGAATTATATAAATATGCGATATATAATAAAGTGAAAATAATATTGATAGATTCTCAATGCTATGGTGCTACACTTAATTATGAAAATAAATTAATAATTGATAGCAATTTAGATGAATTTATGCTACAATAAAAATATAAACTTGACATAGAATTGCCATTTGGAGATGCAAATCTCTATTAATGCATTTATTGATGTAGAATTGAATTTGAGGTTTTAGTTCTATGTCATTCTAAATGGTATTAAAACGTTGCTACTGGAAAGATTAGAATATAATGTGTTTTAGTTCTATGTCATTCTAAATGGTATTAAAACTCTATTGTTATGTTGGTAAGCAGGGGTCAGGTTTTAGTTCTATGTCATTCTAAATGGTATTAAAACCATTTTGGGCTGATAAAGATGAATTCCATCGTTTTAGTTCTATGTCATTCTAAATGGTATTAAAACAATACAAAAGAATTACAAAAAATACAAGCAGTTTTAGTTCTATGTCATTCTAAATGGTATTAAAACTAAGTCTAAAAGTCAATGTTGCAATAATTAGTTTTAGTTCTATGTCATTCTAAATGGTATTAAAACCTATTAAAGAGTTAAAAAAAGCACTAAATCGTTTTAGTTCTATGTCATTCTAAATGGTATTAAAACTAAGATATTAATAAAGAAAGAGGAGAATTAGTTTTAGTTCTATGTCATTCTAAATGGTATTAAAACTTAAAAAAATATAAATTGTATTTATATATAGTTTTAGTTCTATGTCGTTCTAAATGGTATTAGAACCGAGAGATATATTTAACTATATCAGTGTTTGTTTTAGTTCTATGTCGTTCTAAATATTTTATTATTTGTGATAAAATAGAACCTGAAAATAATATAAAATAACTTCACATCAAGATATTTATTTTTTGTATATTTGTAAATTAAAAATAGAAATTGACTACCATTCCCAGCGGAACTAAACCAATTTCTATTTATTGTATACAATATTTTGGAAATAATGTTAATGAATTTTTTCACTTCTTTTTAACTAAATATTTACTTTTGATATTGACAAATAAATGTAAAGTGTTATACAATTAGTATGTAGAGTAGAGGAGTGATAGACAAATGAAAGAATTAAATACTTTGTTAGGAGAACTAGGTATTTCAAAAGTAAAATTAGCTAAATATTTAGGTGTATCAAGACAAATGATATATAATTATCTTGAACTTGATTCATTAAGTAAATGGCCACAAGAAAAAAGAATAATGTTATTAAAATTATTAGATATAGAAGATGGAAATGAAAATACAATTAAAAATATTAAAATTACAAGTGAGTATTTAGAAAATGTTGAAGCAAGATTAAATCAAAATGTAAAAGACTCAGGTAGTCAAGTATTCAATTATAAAAATCTTACTAAAGAAGAGCAAGAATTATTAAATGATATTATATTCTTAATTAAAGAAAAATTTACTGAAGAAAAGAATAAAGATACATATTATACATTCTTATATTTATATCATGTACTTCAATCACTTGATAATGTAAAAGAAATTAAATATATATTTGCATATCTTTCTAAAAAGACTGGATTCACATCACCAAATGAATTTAAATTTGATGAAACTAAACAATTCATATTAGAAAGTATAATATTCACTGCATTTAATTTATATAATAATGGGGGAGCTTCTAAATCAAAACTAGTTGATTCTCATAATAGATTTGTTCAAGAGATTGAAAATGACAAAGAAGAAAAATTAAGTAGAACACAGCAACTTAATACAGTTAAATTACAAGCATTAAGAGAACTTGGTTATACTGAAATAAATAAAGATAATGCTAGTGAAGTATTAAATAGAATGGCTGAAATTCAATCACGTAAAATGTAAATAATAAAGGCTGCTTTAATTAGCAGTTTTATTATGTTTATAAATATGTTATTATAAATACAGAGTAGAGGGGGAGCTATATTATATGTTAGATTCAAATGCTCTTAGTTATATTGTGTTCGTTGTACTTGAAACATTAACTGTAATTAATTGTATAATCACACTTAAATTAAATATTCGTTTAAGAATTAATAATTGCTTAAATAAGAATAATATTAATCATCATGATACTAATATTAATAAATTATCTATAAATAATAACAGTTTAACATTAAATATTAACTTAATATCTATAATAAAGAAAAATATTGATACTTATACAAGTTAACATAACATATATTATTTGAAGTAATGTTTGTTTGTTTCTTTTCACTAGATTTAAACTTTTTAGATTTTAAATAAGTACTAAAAAACAATGTATTATTACAAACTATTTCAAAATAATCAAAGTCGCCAATTTCTCTGTAATAATCAACCAAGTCAACATATTCATTAAAATTATTTTGTGCGATACATTCGCATATATTTGCTTTGATTACATTTTTTTCGCTAACTGTAAGGTCTATATGAAAGCCACCATATTCTTCAATGTCTTCTACATTGTATTGAGCTTTCTCTGGATTATCTAAATGACACAAATATCTATAATAACCACGAAGTGATATAACCGCTTTAGGAATAGTAGCACCTATCTTATCACATATCTGTTCTTTTACTTTATTGTAAGTTGTAGGTCCTTCAAATTGTAATAACACATGCCAATGTGCTTTTTTTTGCTCGCCAGTTGCATTGACGTCTTTATCATGTAGCGGACTCACAGCAAAAACGCATCCCATTTCACTTAAATAATCTTTAAAGTCAGGCATAACTGACTCGGGGTAACATACGAAACTCCAGTATCTATTTTTCATTATTTTTTCCTTTCGTCACAATTCACAATTCACCCATAGGGAAGGGTCGTAGTACCCTTCCCTTTCATTTATACATGAAATAGGGTAAATCATGTATATTTTTTTACTGAAATCACACCGGTGTGATTTCTACCACAAAGATTAATTAGTAAAGTACTTTCACGGCATATACTCGCCATTTCATGGCTCCGTTATTCCATGGTTACTTTACAAATAAATCTACTTTGTGGTGTTGGATCTGTGCCGGCATGTGAGAACACATACCGACCTAACTAACTAAATTTTAAACAATGGTTCTGGTGCTTCTTCTTCTAATGTAGAGCGTGACTCATTGTCCCATATATCAGTATCAATTTTTGATACTTCTTCTCTTTTTAAATTTAACAAGTCAGCCTTATCGTGTGGCTCTAAAGAGCCCACGCTAGGCTTAGATGTATAATTAGAAAACTCACCTATTTGCTCATATGTATCGTATAAATTAGCAATTTTTAAGCGTGTATGTTCTACAGTATTTTCAATTAGTTCCCCAACAAAGTCTTGCTCAAGTTCGTCCCATTTTATATTATCGCCATCTATAAAATTCTTAATAGTAATACCCTTAATAAATGGTAGTTTAATAGTTCTGCAATTTACTTGATAACGTACATATAATCGGAAATAAAGCGGTAATAATCGCCACTCTTGACAAGTAGTTAACAATATAATTCTTCTCTTTCTCATTTGAGATAAGAAGTCCATGATGTCTTTAGCTTTTTTGTTGTCATTTTTAAGCAATTTACTTATTTCAGTAAATATTTCGTCAAAGAAGATTATAATGTCATGTTCAGCTCTTAATTTAAGTAAATCGTCAATACCATTAATATAGGTATAAGGTATAACAGAAGAATCTATTGACTTCAAGTTAGCATAAATGACTTTATCTCTATTGTCATATAAATAACCTACACAAGATAAAGTTTTACCGCCACCCTGTTTAGCACAATAACAATAAACACCATATTTACCAATGGTAGGACTAAAGCCCTTCTCTTTAAAAGTACGCCATTTAATCTTTACTTTATTTCTAACTAGATAACAAAATAAACAGAACATTAAAATTAAAATAATAAATAATATCATTGTAAAACTCCTTTCATGGTTTAAGCTTGTCATACCATTTTAAAGCAAGTTTAATAGTATGAACTACAATTGGTACAGACATTTTAAAAGTTAAATATGAAACTAATAATGATACAACTACGGAAGATACACCCATCCAGGACATAACCCACGGAACAACATTACATAATTGTTGTACCAAATTACCTATCATAGTAAATGCGTCATCTAGTCCAGGTAGGAACTGGGCAATTAAATTATCAATTGGAGTAAGTAACAAACTAACTAAACTAATAATAATTTTAAATACGCCCATTAAAAGTTTATTTATCATAGATTCATCACATCCACTTTATCATTTTCGGGATTTTTCAAATCATTTACATCTTTAAATAAAGATTTTACTATACCATAGCAAATAAGACCACCATAAATTAAATTAATAAAAGTCTTTAATGCGGAAGCACCTTCTTGCTCCCATAAAATAGAACCACATGGAAGACTAAAAGTAGAACCTTTATAAGTTGCACTAGGTGCAGTACAAGTAGTAGTCAGCATTGCATTAACGGCATTTAATGGAGCAGTTACAATACTTGATAAGCCATGAGAATTATCAGAAAAATCATTGAAGAAACCAGTTATCTTACTATCAGCTTCACTAGTATCGTCATCATTAAGTGTATCGTCAATTTTATCTTGTCCTTTAATAATTTCGTCAGTTTTTTTATCAATGATAGCACCAACACCTTCTTCATATGTTACCACAGCATTTATGTATCTTATTTTTACAACATCTGCAAATGGAAAATCATCATAACTTCCTAATTCTTTACCAACTTGGAATGTAACGCCCCACCATTTAATATCACGTCCTGGACTAAATTTAATATATAAATATATTTTATCAGTAGAGCCGACAGCGTCAGTAAATTTAATATTCACGTTCATATCTTCTTGTGTTGCATTTGTTGGACTAGAACCAGTAGCTGTGTACATTTCAATAAATTTAACTGATTTATTGATTTTGTCCATATTATCTAGTAATGTATCTTTATTCTCAACTTGTATAGTATATCTAAAAGTATATGTATTGTTTTCTTTATAAACGTTTGAACCACCCCAAGTACGCAAATTAAATTGTAAAATTTTACTATAAGATTTTAACTCATAATAATCGCCCTTATTTAAAAAACCACTACCAGGGCCAAGCGTACAATTCGTTCCTTGTAAATTACACGATACAGGCCAAAAACGATAGTCATACTTATCTAGCCCACTTGTTGCTGCTTTTACTGGCATAAAGAACGATTTAAAGCCAATTTTAGCACCAATTAGCATAATTAGTACACCAATAACCAAATAACCAAAAACACGCCCTATCGTTCTGAAAAATGCTCCAAAGGACCAATTAATTATTTTTTTCATAATAGCTCCTTATTTTTTTTCTATTTTTTTCGGTTAAAATAAAATCATTGAATAAATCAAGATTTGTAAAGTAAATACAATTTATTATTATAGGTTCAAATAGCATAAAAATAGGAAAACCAAATAAAAGACCATATATAAATTTATCCATATTATTTAAACCTCCTTCCATGAATTAATCTGTTAAATAATTTAACAATAAAGAAAAAGATAAAAAAGAAAATAAAACCAAATACAATAACTATTTTATCTATGTCTTGACGATACCAAACATTATTAGTAATAACATTAGAATCTAAACAAGTTGGTAATGTGGTATAACTTGACCATTGACCAGAGTAATCACGATAAATATATGAAGAATTAATATAATAATCTCTGTAATTATAATACTCGTTATTTGCTGGTATTCTATCATAACCACGTATAATATCACTATTCTGGACTACATAACACTTATTATAAGTATTATCTTTTGGCATATAAATCATACTATCTTCTCCTTTCACGGGCTTCAGCAATTAAATCGCCAACAAAACCAAATGCGATATATAGTGGAAAGTACCATTTTAAAAAATTTAAACCTTCCATAAAAAAATCAAATACAATATCAAACATATTTTTTTCCTTTCCAATAAAATCATATAGAAAGATAGCCCAAGTGCTCGCACAAAGCACGTGCCTTGAAATTGCTCGCCTTTATTGGGCTATCTATTTTTCTATAACGATTTTATTATTAAAAAATAAAAGGGTACTAAGTACCCCTTTTCTATCTAGCTTTTTGTACTTTGCTGAATTGACTCTTAACGAATCTAATACCGAAGATAACACCAACGATTAGTGCAATGATTGGTAATAAATCAACAAATGTTTGAAGTACAGTTTGTGCGCTACTTGTTAATGCTGTTTTAACAGACTCAGTTTGAGTTGCACTAAATGCGCTAGTTGGAGTACCAGCAGCAACGTCCATAACGTACATACCTACTTTTGGTAAAAACATTTTAATCGCTCCTTTCTCTTTTCTTTTAATTCCTTAATTTCTTTATCATATAAGGAACTTATTTTCTTAACATAGCGATAACGAGTTATGCTACGATTAAGTCTAGATTTCTTTCGTAAATCAGAAGTATCAATAATCTGTATCAATTCTTGATTAAACTGATTTACATGTCCTACTTCAAGCAAATTAACACCAGTAATATATTTAGTTATAAACTTATCATGAGTATAACTATAATAGATATAAATCTTCACCATTTGCTTTACGAATAGCTTTTAATACGGCTCTCTTACGCATTGGATTAGTAGGACTAGGTTCTTCAATTACTTCTACTTTTAAATTAGTTCCAAAATATTTTGGATCAAATTTATCAAAGAATGTAACATCGTCAATATAAAATGCTAAATTGGCAAAACCTTTCATTTTTGCTGTAGAACATATTGACTTATTATCTAATAACCTATAAGATAGACCACATTTATATACACCTGGCATGTCTTTACATTCAAACTTGAATATGTTTAAGATTTCTACATCGTACATATTTTATAATCTCCTTTCTGTGCTAGCACTTTGCTATCACTTGTATGAATACATTATACATCATTTGTAATACTTGTGCAAGTATTAAATAAATACAAATGAATGTAAAATGAATACAGGAGGAAGTATATGAATAATAATGTGGTTATTACATTAAGAACTAATGAAGAAATAAAAATTAAACTAGATAAAATAGCGTTGGAAGAAAATAGAAGTTTAAATAATTTAATTAATACAATTTTAATAAAATATTTAGATTCAAAAGAACAACAAAAAAAGTAAAGATATTTCGTCTTTACTTTTATTTTTACCCTGGTAGTTACCATAACTCATATATTATTTAAAG
>ULWY01030554.1_pt1 | contig 17269 bp, 13 predicted proteins | sample 1960761 | NCBI WGS metagenome assembly ULWY01 (sample SAMEA4835824, study PRJEB28245) | human gut metagenome | biome: gut microbiome; material: fecal sample | place: Denmark | collected 2008 | reverse complement strand
GTTTCTTATCTATATTATATAGGAATATGGTTAATAAGTTAATTGTGCAATTTAGTAAAAGTTTTTCATAAGGTGGCTTATACCAATTGATATTTGTTTTATTTTCACCTCTTCTTTAATATTTTAAATTTTTTTACCCATTACTATTGGTCTATCATCATAAATATGTATTCTATTATTTACTTCACAAATTAATGTAACAATTTTTCTAGGATTTTCTACTCCTTCAAAACTCATTGTATTTTTTAATTGTTCAATTAAATTACTAGCATAAAAATTAAAAATCAAATCTCCACAATTATTTTTTTCTCTTATAATTCCAATACGTTCTATATCAGATATATTTCCTATTCTAAGCCCAGTTTTAAGATTATATATAGCAATTCTTTTATTAGTAATAAAATATTCACTGCTTTTCCTTTTATATTTTAAAAATATATTATAAATTAATCCATAAAATAAACAAACCGTTAATATGCATAAAGTAATAAAGCATATCAAAATATTAAGATTTAATATGCTATTACTTTTTATAGTATCTATAACTAATATCCAAAACAATAGCAACACAACAAAGCCTAATAAAAATCTAAAATATTGCTTACTAGTTTTTCTGACATTCGAAACTCCATGATATAATATTTTTTCATCTTCTTCTAATTTATTTATAAATTCATCATACATTCTTCCCACCGCTTATCATAGTTTATTTGTTTCTTTAACTAACAAATAAAAATCAGATTTATATAACTTATCTTACTCTACTCTATACTTTTCAAATTTTGTTAACACCTTATCACAAGTAATTTCATATGATATTTTTTCATAAATCAGAATTACCCTTAATTTTTCATAAAGTGTAAAAAGAAATGAATAAAAAATTCTTTATTTACAAAGGTTTATGAGTAGTTTTCCGTAAGTTGGTATATATAAATTGATATTTATTTTATTTTCATTATTCATTATTTTCGTTTTTTTTCGAAGACTCAAACACATACAATTATAACATGAACTAATAAGAATTTTTATTCACATGTATTTTTTAACATTTTCAAATAAAATATTCTTGAAATCATTAAAACCTTCATCAGTTTCTACAGTCCATTTAGATTCTCCAAAAAAGGAATAATAAATTGATTCAAATACAAGTAAAAATTTGACAATCATCTCAACATCTAATTCAAACAAATTATATGGATTATACAATAACCAATTCTTTAAATCATTACATTCAATATTTTAATAAAATCATCCAATTTACCATAATTAATCTTTACATACTTGCTATTTTTCATTACATGCTCAGTACTCATCTCAAACATTTTTATAATCCTTTCTATCAATCTACTACAAAATAAGAATATCATAATTTAAGAAAAATGACTATATTTAATTTCATTACTTAATATTAAATATATATGATTAATAACGTAAAATAATTGAACATAATAAATCAAGCCATTTTTAACCTTTGCTTTCTACCGTCAAACTCCACCTTTACAACAACACTACAACATATTTACAAAAATCATAACAACTCGCATAAATAAATGTTATAATAAAACAAATAGGAGGAAATATGAAAAAGAAAAAAATTATAATAACTATTAGTATCGTAGTAATATTAATTGCTGCCGGATTTACAGTATATAAACTAACAACAAAAGCAACAGACAATAAGACAGTCAAAGTTGAAAAAGATAAAAAAGAAACTGGTTACACATTTAAAAGTCAAGATGGAAAAAAAATAACAATCAAGGCCGATAAACTAGTAACTGCAACAGGCAGTGCTGGAGCAAGCAACTATAAATATTATTTAAGAGGAACTACTCTATATTTCCGTAATATAAGTAGTAGTAAAAATGAAGAAGAAATATTAGCTTACAATGTAAAAGATATTTACATTGATGGTGATGAAGTAATTGCTGAACTTAAAGATAATGGAAAAGTTGTAAAAGAAAATTCATACATTACATATAAGAACAGAAAAAATGAAGAACAAACCAGTACCAACCAAACTGGAGAAGAAATAACAATAAATGCTGATAAAATTGTAACCGCAACAGGTTTTGCTGGAGCAAGTAACTATAAATATTATTTAAGAGGAACCACTCTATATTTCCGTAATATAAGTAGTAGTAAAAATGAAGAAGAAATATTAGCTTACAATGTAAAAGATATTTATCTTGATGGTGACATGGTAGTAGCAGAACTTCAAGCTAATGGAAATGTTGTAAAACAAAATTCATACATTACATATAAAAAGCAAAACGAATACAAAGAAGTTTATAAATTAACTACTCAAGATAACAAACAAATAACCATAAATGCCGACAAATTAGTAACCGCAACAGGTTTTGCCGGAGCAGCAAATCATGTATTCTACTTAAAAGGGCAAACATTATATTATAGAAATATAAGTACGGAAAATAATGAAGAAGAACTACTAGCCTATAATATAAACGATATTTTTATTGAAGGAGACATGGTAGTAGCAACAAAACAAAGTAATAGTAAAATAATTGCTGAAAACAATTACATAACATATAGATAAACTGGTGCGGTTGAAATTACAGCAAAAAAGTGAACACCTAAACGTTCACTTTTTTTATTTATTTTTCTTTTGCACTAATATCAGAGTATGTAAAAAATTCTGTGTAAATGGAATCTAACTACGATATTTTGAAACCTTAATTGGTTTCTTTTTTAATTAGTCTATCTTTAATAGTAACAAGTAAATATATAACTAGTAATAATTATTATTAGGTCTATTAAAAACATCTATTATCCCATTTTTAGTAAGTATACCAATTAGTTTATATAATTTTTATCAAATAAACATTTCAAGTATTTTTTATAATTTATTCCTCATACCTAACCTCACTTTTATCATTAAATCCAATTAAGAAATAATCATCTTGATAATCTCCTACTCTACTATCCATAGCATCATTTATAGGTATAAGCGTATAGTCTTTTAATATGACATATTTATATGTAAATGTTAATACTTCACCATAATATTTAGTTAACATCTTTATTTTAGAAGTAGTAACTACATAATCATTTAAATCATCATCAAAGTATTTTATTAATTCATAAAAACCTTTATCAGTTTTAATAATTCTTTCATTATATATTCTAATTACTTTTTCGCCCTCATAATTACCATTTATTTTTTTAATAATGGGATATTTATCATTTCCATAATCTTTATAATATAAAATATTATCTTTTGAATAAGCATAATTAGACATAAAATCATAATCAATTTTTTTACCAAGAAATTCTGTTGAATATTCCCATTTGAGATAATTACTTAAACTATAATTAGCTTTTAAATACATATCATAACTATCAATTATTTTTTTATCTGCATTATCATCATGTAATGTGTATATAGTGTCATTATAATCATAAAAAATTATATCTGCACCAGAATTTGGAGCAATATTCATAATCTTAATATTATTATCTATATCATATACTTTTTTATAAACAAACTCTCCACTATCTAATTTACTAGGATTGAAAATATATATAGAATTATTATTTATGAATGAATATTTACTAAAAGGAGTATCCTCATTTAAAAATTCTCCACTATTTAATTTTTTATATTCTTTATCTGGATACTTCTTTTTAAGTTCTTCCATAATAGACTGAGCTTCTGGAGGTGTAGAATCTATTAGCATCGGTTTATTACTTGCTATAGCAATAATAACTATAATAGCTATTAATACAATAATTCCTACTATGACATAAATTATTTTTTTATTTTTCATATTTGCACCTACTTTTCTATATATCCACTTGTTTTTTGTGAATACATATCATCAGTTATAGATTTATATCTTTCTCCATCATAATCATCTGTAAATCCATTGTATGCTTTATAAATATCTCCAGTTTCAGTATCATATACTCTTTCATAACCGAGTGTTGTATCACTTTGTTTTTGACTCATAATATCAAAAGATTTATTTCTCTTATTCCAAGAATCCATTATTCCATCACTTATCTCATTTCCTATTGCTCTAATTTCCTGAAAATTCTTCATAACAGCATCTTGTTCTTTATAAAAGCCATTTATAAATGTATCAGTAAATGTAAGTGAAGAACAAATAATATTTAATATATCTTCCCAATCAATAAATTCATCTTTTGGTGTAGTGATAAAAATTGCATCATAAACTGTTAAATACTGAATATCAATTTTTTTACCTGATATTATATTCTCATTAACATAATAAGGTCCCGGATCATATACATAGGCAGTAAATATTCCTTCACCATCTTTGCCATTTGTATCTTTAAATATTGCTCTTAACATATCTCCGCCAAAAATACCTTTACCTAAATTTTCACTTACAGTAAAATCGGTTAAAACTGGAAAAGTAAACGTACTAGTATTATTTAAAGGTCCCATATCATTAAATACTTTATAAAACCCTTCCGTATCCTTAGAGGCTATTACACTAGTTTTTGCAAAAATATTATTAGGATAATATGTCTGCTGCCATCTTTTTGCATCTTCTGATTTATTATATCCTTCCGTTTTCATATTAAAGAAGAACTGATAAAGAGGATTGTTTGGGTTATATACTTTAATTGTATAATGAATATAATCTCCAATTGTATCTACTTGCCAACCTTTTGGCTTTTTAATAGAAAAATCATTAGTAGAATAATCTTCAAGTTCTATTTGACTTGCTTCTGATTTAACTATTTTAATGTTTTTATCTGGATTATAAAGTATTCCTTTACCTTTACTGCCACCATTAGTAAGTAAAATAGTTCCACCAATAACAACAAGAACAACAACACAAATTATAATAAAATTTTTTTTAGAAATATTTAGTTTTCCAATTTTCATAGAATCGTACTCCTCCCTATTTATCATTATAAGTTAAAAAATAAAACGAAACAATAGAGTTGCCTCAAAAAGCAATGCTTTTGGTGGAAACATATTTTTATTATTAAAAAATATAGTATAATATTCCTTGAGGAAGCGATAACTTATGAAATTTAATGAGGCTTTAAACATGTATTTAGAAGAATTAAATTGTTCTTCAAAAAAACTGTCAAACGAATCAGGATTAACTGAATCTGTTATATGTAGATATAGAAATGGTAAAAGAACTCCTATAAAAAATAGTGAACAACTTAAAAAATTAACAACTGCTCTTTTTAATATTGCAAAAGAAAAAGGAAAAAGTAAATATACTCTTGATAAAATAGCAAATGACTTTAATAGTACGTTTCCAAATGATGACTTTAACTATACTACTTTTAGTAATAATCTAAACACTTTAATAACATCACTTAATATAAATACTCATGAAATGTCAAAATATATTTTATTTGATGCATCACATATTTCAAGAATTAGATATGGTAAAGCTAGACCATCTAATCCAATAGAATTTTCTAATAAAATATGTACTTATATTTTTAACAAATATAAAAATCCTGATGATATAAATAACTTATCCACTATTATTGGATGTAAAAAAAATGATCTAACAAATAATAAATTTTATAACACTTTATTTGATTGGTTAACAAGTAAATCAACTCCAGTTAAAAGTCAAGTATCTGATTTTTTATATAATCTTGACTCATTTAATTTAGATGATTATATAAAAGTAATAAAGTTTGATGAATTAAAAGTTCCTAGTATTCCTTTTTATAAAGCAAAATCAAGACATTATTACAGACTGGAAGAAATGAAAGAAGGAGAACTTAACTTCTTTAAAGGAACTGTTTTATCTAAATCAAAAGAAGATATTTTTATGTGTAGTGATATGCCAATGGAAGACATGGCAAAAGATACTGACTTTGGTAAAAAATGGATGTTTGCAATAGCTATGTGTTTAAAAAAGGGACATCACTTAAATATTATCCACAATGTAGATAGACCTTTTAATGAAATGATGTTAGGACTAGAAAGTTGGATTCCTATTTATATGACAGGTCAAATTTCACCATACTATTTAAAAAACTCAAAAAATAATGTATATAATCATCTTGATTATGTTTCAGGAACTGTAGCTTTAACTGGAGAATGTATTAAGGGATATCATAATAAAGGAATGTATTATTTAACCACTAATAAAAATGAAATTAGATATTATAAAGAAAAAAGTGATTTACTTCTAAAAAAAGCAAAACCACTTATGGAAATTTATAAAGAAAATAATATAAGAGAATATAAATTATTTCTTGAAAAAGATGAAAACATAATATGTGATAGAATAAGGTATCTTTCATCACTACCTTTATTCACAATAACTGATGAACTACTAATTAAAATATTAAAAAGAAATAAACTTTCAAAAACTGAAATTGATAAAATAATTAAATATAAAAATGAAGAATTAAAATATATGAATAATATTTTTAAAAAGAATAAAGTAAACGATCATATTTATGTAATAAAAGAAAATGAGTTTAAAAATGATACCCCATCACTTTCACTAAATAGTTTATTCATAGATAAAAAAATAAATTATACATATAAAGAGTATATGGAACATTTAAAACAAACAAATGAATATTCAAAAAAAGCAAATAATTATGAATTAAACTATATAGACAATAAGGCATTTAAAAATATAACCATAACATTTATTAAGAACCATTATATAATTATTTCAAAAAGTTCCAATCCAACTATCCACTTTGTTATTGAGCATCCAAAGTTAGTTGAGGCTATTGAAAATTTTAATCCACTTATAAAGGAATAAACAATATGAAGAAAAAGAAAAAAACTTAAATAGGAAAACACCACTCTTATTATAATTTTAGTAATATCTATATTTAATATAGTTAGAAAATGAATTCTAATAAAACAAATAAAAAAATTACAAATATTCAAGAAGATGTAGATGTAGATGAAGTTGACATACTAAAAGGAATATTATCTGTTACTTTTAATAAAGTTAATTTTCCTATAAAAGGTGTTATTACTTTTCTTTCGGTAAAAGAGCCATTTAAACAAGATATTATTTTAACTCTTTTATTATCTAAAATAGTAGAATCTATACTTGCCTCAAATAAACCATCTTCATCTGCTGATGATGTTAAAGTTTTATTATCGTATTCTATTTTAACATTTGCATATGGAATAGTATGACCTGAAATAGTATTAGTAGAATTTGTAATTGGATGAACATTTATCTTATTTAATCCTATTGTTAATATTTTTCTATTTTGAAATGAAAAACTATTTATATCTGATAGTGAACTTAACTCTGTATCTGTAAAATTATGTGATGTAATAGTAGTATTATCCTTATTTAGTACACCCTTTATTTCAGCCAAATTGTTTTCTTTATACCAATAAAATGCAGGGATATCATCAAGGGTGCAAGCAGAAGTATAATTAAGAGCATATATCCACATATTAATTCTTGTAAATTTAAACGAAAAATCGACAGGATTATTTGTATATACAACATTTGCATTTTTAGTATAAATATTTACATATTTTGGATTATCTAATATAAATTTCTGATTTGTTTCTTTAAAGTATATATTATAATTGTCAGATGGTGTAGTCATATATGTATTTAATATTGAAACACTTGCACCCTCTTTAACAACAAAATCTCCAAATACATTCCACATTGGAACTCTTTTATGGCTTTTTTCAATAAATGTAAAATTAGACATTTCTTCTATTAAAACATTTCTTGCCCCATGAGTTGTTGTTTTAGCAAAGCCATTACCTGTTGTTAAAAGTAATTCTGCTCCATGACCTACAATCAAATCAAGTCTGTTTGTTCCATTCATAAATTCATTATCTGTAGTAATATGTTCTGTCCTACCTATTTTCCCTGGTAATCATCTTGGCCCAATATCTCCTTGGTCTCCTTTTGGTATTTTAAAGGCTAAAACTACATCAACTGGCGTTCCAACGTTTATAACCTCGGCTTCTTCGCTTGACCCTATTGTCTCTATATTTCCAATTTGAATAGTAGCTGGCCCTGGTATTCCTCTTTCACCTTTTGGACCAGTTGGACCAGAAATACTACAAATACCAAATTCGTTCAATTTTCTTCTAATTCTAGCATTTTCTATAATACGATTGTATTTATCATCACAATTCATATAAAATATCGCCTATTTTATTATATGAATAAGGAACCAATCGTTCACAATAAATAACCAGTAAAAATGAAAAAACTAGCTAAGACTAGTTTTCAATTAAAATATTAATTATTCTTCATTTCTATCCAACAATTTTTTTACAGAAAAAACAAGTTCAGTATAAACAGCATCTTTTACTGCTAAATCAGAAATAGTCTCAATAAATAAGTTTGGATCAACTAATTCAACTTCCATAACTTTATAATCACTACCATCTTTAACAAAATCAACCCTCATAAAAACAGCTTTCTTGTATTCATCGATTGAAATTACTTTTTTAACATTATCAATAATTTTTTTATCCAAATCAAAAACCGGTATATACTCCTCTTTCTTGTATTCAGTAAACACCCCTGGAAAACGTTTTATAGCATATTTAATTTTTCCATTTATAGCAATAACCGATATCTCACCATCACTAATACTAGAAATATAAGGCTGAATCATAATATTATTTAATTTTTTAACTTTATTCAAATCACTTTCCTTATTTATTACAAAAGTATTTTCACCAGACGCCGAAACAACTGGTTTAACAACAACCTTTTTTGAAGAATACTTATAATCACTAATATTATCTAAAAATAATGTATCTATTCTCGAAATATTATTTTTTTCCAATAGTTCAAATTGCTTTTTCTTATCGATATTTTCTCTAATTATCTTATTATCATTAATTGTATCAATATCATTGATATAACTTAAAAACTCATCAATATCATGATGATATCCCCAAACAGATCTAATTATATTAACATCCGCATATTTATTATCTTCCCAAGCAACTATTTTTGAAGAATAACCTTCTTTTAATAAATATTTTTGAAGTATTAAATCCTCTTTTATTTTATTTTTATACTTGGCAGAAGATACAATATTAACAGTTGCACCTTTAATAAATAAATATTTGAAACTATTAGTCAAATATAATAATTTAACTCTAAATTTAAATATCTTATTTCTTAAATTACTCATCTTTTAATACCTCAACTAATCTATTTATTTGGTAAAAATTATGAATAAGTGCATTCTTATCTATTGCAAAATTTACTCTAGCAACAAATTCATTTTCATTTGGCCACATAATGTTTTCTCCCATCAAACATCTAACTTTTCCAATATTAAACATTGCTTTTAATAAATCATACTCAGTATTAATTTGCCTATTATTATAATATTTATCCTTCAAATCAGTAAAATCAACAATAACAAAGAAACCAGAACTAGGATAAGTCTTATCACTTATTTTTACACCATTTATTCCATTTAGAATTTTTAAAACAACTTTTTCATCCTTTGAATAGCCTCTTACATCCTTAATTATCTTATTTCTAGTTTTTGTATCACTGATAACATCAATTCCATTAATCAAAGCATTTACTAAATCTAATCTATATAAATATTTTGGAATCAACTTATTAAAATATTTATCATAAGATTTATATCTTTTATCAGTACCATTAAAAGCACCTCTTACAGCATCAACCTGAGTAACACACATAGAGTCCATTAAATCAAATACCTGAGTAGCAAATCCCCAAAATATCGGTGTTGGAACTACAACAAACCCAGCTCTTAAAGAAGCAAGACCATATGCCTTAGAAATTCCAAATAAAGAAATTGTGTTATTAAAATATTTAGGAATAGAAGCAATTGGATATGCTAACTTTTTATGATTATAAACAAGATCTCTATAAATTAAATCATCAATTATAAATACTCCATGTTCTAAACAAACATCACCAATATTTTTTATTAAATCAAGATTATCCTCAGTCATAACATTTCCTATTGGATTATGTGGATTAATGTTTAAATAAGCAGCTACCTTAGGAATATATTCATATTGCCCAGTTTTCCTAGATTGTAATTCATTGTTAACACTAATTATCTTATTTTTTAACTCTACTGGATCAATAAAATAATTATTTTCACATCTAAGCGGAATTGTTTCAATATGAACGCCCTGCTTTTCAGCAATACCAGCAAAAATTCCATAAGTAGGAGCAGGAACAATTATTACATCACCAGCTCTTGCAATAACTTTTAAAATCATGTAAAAAGCCTGTGTTGTAGAACCACAAAAAGCTACATTATGTACATTTACAGCATCACAATACTTATTTTTTTTGCTGGGAAAGCCCTCTCTAATCAAATAGTCGACAATATCTTGTCTTGCTCTAGATGATCCAACAGTTAATGGATAAACATTTAAATTATCTGACAAAGATGAAGCAAGCATATTTCTAACACATAAAGGAAAAGGTTTATATTTAATAGCATTCCCACTAGTTAAAGAATCATGATATATTTCTTTAACTGAATCATCTCCGTATTTATCAATTTCAAAATTAACCAAATCATATCCACATAATACTTTTTCAACCAACGGATCAAAAGAACAATTAGAACTATTCTTAGTCATAGCAATTTTTTCAGTTTTTAACTCTGGACTATTTTTTACCAAATCAGTTAAAGCCTTAGAATATTTTTTCGGATCTTCGCTTCCATATGAAATTACAGACATATTTCTTCTTAACACTTTTTTAGCAATAGATTTTAAACTCATAATATCACCTACCTAACTTTAACTTCTTCAAAAATTTATTATCAGCATCATAAAATAAATTTTTCAAAGTTCCATTAAAATAACTAATTAGGAAATAAATACTAAAACATATAATACCAGAGCCAACCAATATTGGTATTTGAATTAATCTACCACTTAAATCAGTTGGAACAATATTAACTACTATTAATAAAATAATAAGGAAACAAATCCATGGAATAATAAATTTCTTTAATGTTTTAAACAACTTATTAAAACTAATACCATATCTCCTATTTAGACATAACAATGAATATGTTATAGAAATAGTATAACCAATTAAGCCACAAACAACAGCTCCATCTGCTGCTACTAAGCCAAGTTTATCCCACAAAATAATAAAAGGACCATCAAATATAACATTAAATAGCAAGCCTAATACAATACTTACAATTACTTCCTTATATTTACTTAAACTCTGTAAAATATTAACAATAACTGTAAATATTCCACCAAATAAAGCATAAAAAACAAAATAATTATAAACATCCGTTCCTAAAAAACTCTTACCATAAAACATTGTCCAAAGTGGACCTGAAAAAGCGGAAATAAATAATGTTAAAGGAACAATAATAAATAAAATCAACTCTAAAGATTTATTAATCTTACTGGTAACGTCTTTTATATCATTCTTAGTAAAGCTTTCAACTAAATTAGGTGTTAATGATACATTCAAGCCTGTAATTAAAGCCAAAATAATTCCATTAAATTTTCCGCCCCAAATTGTAAATACACTTGAAATTGATTCAGTTAATGTTGCTGAAGCATGAAGAACATCAGACATAACTCTTTGAACTATAATCATATCTGTTACTTCATACAAATTACTAACAACACTTATAACAACATAAGGGATTGCATAAAAACATAGTTTCTTTATAATCTTTTTTGTTGTCTCATTCTTTTCAACAATTATTTTTTTCTCCAATAAATTAGACGTATGTAATTTTATTTGTAAATATAAAAGTGAAACCAAACCACCCACAAAAGCTGCAAAAACTGATATTCCAACAGCTCGTGTTAATCCTAGATGAAAAACTTTTAATGATAAATAACAACCACCTAGTATAACAATCACTCTTACCAATTGTTCTATTACCTGCGAAACACTACCTGGAGTAATTATTTTATGTCCCTGTAAAAAACCCCTAGTAACACTTAAAAAAGGTACAACAAGTATTGCAAATGAAACTAATCTTAACACATAAACAATATCAGCAACAGTATTACCACCAGTACCAGATACAGCAATCATTTTAGCAATCGGTTCAGCTAATAAAACTAACAACAAAAACATAATAATAGACAGCAAAAATATTATCATTTTTGATATCTTATAAACTCTAGAGACATCCTTTTTATTACCTAAAGCCAAATATTCACTAGTTAGTTTACTAACCGCAAAAGGAAAACCAGCAGAAGACATAGATAGAAATATGGCATAAATATTATATCCATATCCATATAAAGCTCCACCCTTTTCGCCTATTAAAGCATTAAAAGGTATAACATAAATTACACCAATAATTTTAACTAAAATAATACCTAAGGTAGAAATAAAAGCTCCACCTAAAAAAGAATTTTTTTTCATATAAACTAACTCCACCATAAAAATTATATCATATATTTATATAATTTGTTTAACTATATTTGTAAATATAATTATAAAAGAAAAGCCAACATAAAACATGCTAGCTTAAAAAATAATCATCATCTATTTGAATTTGTCACACCAATAGCAGTTAGATGTATCCTATATTTTATTTTTTACTCGTATATTTTTAGCCTTGTGATATAAAGCAAAGAAAACCTTATAAGCAAAAAACCAAAATTTAGAAATAACTAAATCAAATTCACCAATCAATTCTACTACATGACCGCCAAAACTCTTTTTAAATAAATATAATCCATACAAAGGATTCTTATCACTAAAATCTCCAGTTATACCATAAAAATTATATCTCTTATAATTACCTTCTACTGCCATCTTTACACCCTCATAGTGTAATGTATAAGCTGATTGAAACTGCATTAAGTTTTCATAACTTCCACCATATAAAGATAAAACCTCATTTTGATATACTAAAAAAAGTATTCCTCCAAGTATAGTCTTTTCTCCATATTCTTTTTTATATTCCTTAATCTTAGCTAATTGTTTTTGTAACCTATTAATACTATCTCTATCATTTTTATTACTTTGTTCATACTTTTTCTCATTCATCTTAATAATTTTATTTTCAAATTTATAAGTTCTATCATCTAATTCTTTTTTTATTTCTTCTAGCTCTTTTTTAGTATTATCTTCATATTCATTAAAATCTATTTCAGCAATAAGTATTTTTAATATTCCATCATCATGTAAACTATCCCACATATTTTCATAATAAGTCAAAGGTCTATCTACAAATTCCCGTCTATCACCAGTCTTTTGCATTATATCCTTAAATATTTTTAGTTCACTTCTTTCAATCTCTCTACAATGGATTGCACTTTTTTCATTTTTTCTTATTATTTGTCTTGTCTTAGATTCCATATCTTTATCTACATCATCTAAAGTTCTATCTTTCGTTTCTATTACATGCATCCATCTAGGCTGTAGTGATTCTTGCATAATATTAAAACCAAAGTGTTTATAACCTATTTTTTTTAAATTATTAATAGCCTCATCATTTTTTTTACTTTCATCTACTACTTGCCCATTATTATCTCTTTTTTGGTATTCTACATATGGATCAATTTTAACAAATATAGCTCTTTTATCTTTTGCAAACCTTTTCAATTCCCTTGTAAATTGTTCAAGTAAAGAATAATTATTATAATCTATTAAAAAGCCTCTTGGAGAATAAAATACTTTTCTTTTAATAATAGGCAATGTCTTTGAAAGAATCAATGCTGCTGCAACTATCTTATTATTATCTTTTAACCCAACATATATTTTATTCCAACCAGTATTTCTTTTTAAATTAGCCCACGAACTAGTTTGATAAAAAGATATTTGTTCACTACTATCTGCAAATTTTTTAAACTCTTTTTCGTCTAATTCAATAAATTTCATTTTTTCTCCTTTATTATAAAATGTATTATTAATACTAACTAATTCATTATATCATATTTATAATTTAATAACAGAAAAATATAAATAAATTTCATATTCTAATAACATTAATATGAAGCAAAGAAAAACTAGTAAAAACTAGTTTAATCTCTAATAATTAACTTTATCATTTGATTCAAAGAATGCTCTATATCCAGAATAAGCTGAATAAATATCATATTTACTTGTAACTTCATATGGCGAATGCATTGATATAACAGGAACACCACAATCAATAACATCGATTCCTTTATTAGCTAAAATATAAGCGATAGTTCCTCCTCCACCAATATCTACTTTACCAAGTTCAGAAACTTGATACTTAACATTATTCTTTTCAAATACACTTCTAACATAAGCTACAAATTCAGCGTTAGCATCACTTGCTCCAGACTTACCTCTAGAACCTGTATATTTATTTAATTCAACACCATATCCAATGTATGATGAATTGTTAACTTCAGATACATCTTGATAATTAGGATCAACTCCAGCTCCAACATCAGCAGATAACATTCTAGAATTACAATAAGTTCTATTTAAACTAGAAGGACTTGCACTACCAGTCTTTTCAAGTAACATATGAATAAAATTATCAAACATTTCAGAATACATTCCAGTATTACCTACACTACCAATTTCTTCTTTATCAGCAAATATCGCAACATTTGTATATTCAGTAGTAGTACAGTCAACAATAGCTTTTAAAGTACCATAAGCACATACCCTATCATCTTGTCCATATGAAGCAACCATACTATTATCAAATCCTAAACTCCTGGCTTTAAAAGCTGGTACAATTTCTATTTCAGAACTATAAAAATCAATTTCATTAATGCCATATTTATCATTTAATAATTTTAAAATATTTTTCTTTATTGAATCTTCTTTCTCATCACTTGGAATACTTCCAACTAATAAATTTAAACTTTCACCTTCAATTGCCTCATCTAATTTCTTATCTTTCTGTTTTTGAGCTAAATGTGGCAACAAATCAGTAATAGTAAATATTGGATCATTATCATCTTCACCAATATTTATATGAATCTTTTCACCAGTAGTCTTAACAATAACCCCATGTATTGCAAGAGGAATAGTAGTCCATTGATATTTCTTAATACCACCATAATAATGAGTCTTAAACAATGCTAATTTTGAATCTTCATATACTGGATTAGGTTTTAAATCAAGTCTAGGAGAATCAATATGTGCTCCAACTATATTTAATCCATTTTCTACTCTTTCATTTCCAATAACAGCAGCAAAAACACTTTTACCACGGTTATTAAAATAAACTTTATCTAAAGGTTTTAAACTATCAACACTATTTATATCTTTAAAACCTTTTTCTTGGAGCTCTGAAATAATATTTTTATTAGCTTCTCTTTCTGTCTTAGAGCGATTTAAAAACTTAATATAACCATCAGAAAAATCTAATACTTTATTCATTTCAGAATCACTTAAATTTTTCCATCCACATTCTTTTTTATTTAATATATTATCCATAAAATACCTCCTATAATTATAATATCATAAAATTAAACATATTAAAAGGTAGCGTTATACTACCTTAAAAATATTAATAATCTCTTTATTATTATATACTAATTTTAATTTAATATTCTAATTTTGATATTTTCTAATATCATCTATTTTAGCTGCAAAATAAGGTTTATCTTTAGATTTTTCTTTTAAGAATATTACAAATGTATCGTCTAAATAAAATTTCCTTTCTTCATCCTCAACAGCTGACACATCCTTCCAATCAACTGCTGCCTCACTCTTAACTTTTCCACCTTTTTCATCTAAAGAAAAATTAATAGTTTGAATAGCTTTTGCTATATAAGAAGTTTTTCCCTCAGCTGTCATAAAAGCCTTATTAGCAAGTTCATCATATTCTTTTTTAACATTAAAATCAATATATGGAGCCTTAAATTTATCACTTTCGCCAAAGTAAGTACCATCAATATAATTTTTCTTTTCCTTCATCATATTCTTATACATTTCATTAAATGTACTACCTTTAGGATTCTTATAAAATATAACTTCATCATCACTCTTAGTTTTTACTTTAATTGCAAAATCATCCCTTGAATTATAAAATAAAACACCTAAGTTATCCCTAACCTTTTCATTAGAATCATCATCTATACCAAAGTACTTAATATTTTTATATTTTCCAAAATTACCTTCATTTAATTTCTTAAATTTAGTTTTATATTCAAACTCTCTATATAACATTGTATAAAAGAAATATCTATCATAATCATGATTATTAGGATCATCCAACTCATCATCAGACCAGTCAAAGTCACCAAGGATATCACTAGTTTGATTAAACTTTTCTTTTATACCAGCTTCTATTTTTTCTTTTAAAGTCTTAGTCTTCAAACCATATATCTTAAAATAATATTCATCAGATATCATATCTTCTGTAAAGTCTTCTTTATTTAAATTCTCCGCCATAGCAAGTTGTGGACTAAATACAATGTCCTGTTTAACTACTTCGTTTTTCAAATCATTCCAAACAAGTTGAAATGTTGCACACCAAGCACTATCAGACTTTACTTCATCATTCATTGTAGGAACAACATAAACGCCTTCGGTTAATGGCATATCTTTTGCTTCATTACTCATATAATAAATAACTCCGCCTAATATAATCAAGCATACACAAAAAATAATAACTAATTTCTTTTTGCCAATATTTTTCATATTATTTCCCTCCATACGAATCACCATCAGAATTTTTCTTTACATTTGAAACTCGTTTAGCATATCTCTTTCTACTCATACCAAATACACTATTAAATTTTCCATTTTCTAATACCATAGGCTCTCCAATAGAATCAACAATTTTTTTTCTTTCTCTTATGTCATCTAGCGGTAAGTCAAGAATAGAAGCACTCTGTCTAACTGTTTCAAGAACACCTAATTCATCTAAATAAGGAAATACCTTACTCAAGTATTTAGCATCCTTAACGATAATTAAAGGTGTTAAATAAGAAGAATCATAATGTACTTTAATAAAATCTATACTGCTTTGAAGTTTATCTGCTGTCCTAGAAAACACCCTACCAGTTATTTTTATATTATTTTTCCTGCAAACCTTTACTATATCTTTTATTTCATCTGCAGTTCTTAGAAACACATTACCCTTTGGATCTACATTATTTTCCCTACAGACCTTTACTATATCTTTTATTTCATCTGCAGTTCTTAGAAACACATTACCCTTTGGATCTACATTATTTTCCCTACAGACCTTTACTATATCTTTTATTTCATCTGCAGTTCTTAGAAACACATTACCCTTTGGATCTACATTATTTTCCCTACAGACCTTTACTATATCTTTTATTTCATCTGCAGTTTTAATAAATATAGTCGCATTATCTTTTAAATCTACATTT
>ULWY01069595.1_pt1 | contig 17294 bp, 12 predicted proteins | sample 1960761 | NCBI WGS metagenome assembly ULWY01 (sample SAMEA4835824, study PRJEB28245) | human gut metagenome | biome: gut microbiome; material: fecal sample | place: Denmark | collected 2008 | reverse complement strand
CCAATTTTCACTTCCATTTCATGTCTTCCTTCTCCGAGCGCTCTGTCTTTTGGATATTTTCCTGCTTTTCCTTCAATGATATGTCCAATTTTCCACCTTTCTCCAACCATTCAGCTTCCCATTATTATCAATTATTATCAAATTTGGATATATTGCTATCAGAAGTGCTCTTTATGTCCAATCCATCTCCGTGAATACATAAATTGTGCCCTTAAGAAAAACAACTGGAAACACACATAAGTTCTGTCCACCAAAAAATGGTTGGAAACACATAAATTCTATCCCCTAAAAAATATCTGGAAACACATAAATTCTATCCACCTCAAAAAGAAAATATCTGGAAACGCATAAGTTCTATCCACCTCAAAAAGATAATATCAGGAAACACATAAATTCTATCCACCTCAAAAAGAAAATATCTGGAAACACATAAGTTCTGTCCCCCAAAAAGAAAAACCGAAAACACATAGAATTGCCCATTCCATATGCTTCCGGTTTAATTCATCAGATAATCTTATGCTCCATTCCATCCGGATCAGTAGCGAACTGGATCGCCATTTCCCGATCGATCACTCCGCTGTAATAAAGCTGCATGATAGCTTCATCCATAATCATCATGCCCTGCTTACGGTTCGTCTGCATCACGCTCATCAGCTGGTAGGCCTTCCCCTCACGGATCAGATTGCGGACGGCATGGTTGGAATGCAGTACCTCAAAGGCTGCCACACGTCCGGATCCATCTGCCTTAGGAATTAACTGTTGGGAAACAACCGCTTCTAATACATTTGCAAGCTGTACGCGGATCTGCTGCTGCTGGTGTGGCGGGAATACGTCAATCACACGGTCTACGGTGCTTGCCGCCCCGATGGTATGCAGGGTAGAAAGCACCAGATGTCCGGTTTCGGCTGCAGTAATTGCAACACTGATGGTTTCAAAGTCACGCATCTCTCCGACAAGAATCACATCCGGATCTTCACGGAGGGCCGCACGAAGTGCATTGGCATAAGACTGGGAATCCAGACCGATTTCTCTCTGGTTTACCATGGACTTCTTATGCTGATGCAGATATTCAATCGGATCCTCCAACGTAATTACATGGCATTCCCTGTTGTTATTAATTTTATCGATAATCGCCGCCAGTGTGGTAGACTTACCGCTTCCGGTAGGTCCCGTTACCAGAATCAGACCTTTCTTACGCTGATACAGGTCAATGACTGACTCCGGCACACCTAGCACCTCAGGTGATGGAACCTGGGTTCCGACAAGCCGCAGTGCAATTGCCACAGAGCCTCTCTGACGGTACGCATTGACACGGTATCTTCCCAGATTCGGAATAGAAAAAGACATATCATGTTCGCCATCCCGGTCAAACATGGCTCTCTGCCGCTCATCCATAAACTGATCCAGCATCTGCAGGGTATCCGGCGGCAGAAGCCGGTCATAGTTCATCGTGATTAACTGCCCGTTTACACGCATTTTCGGTGGAATACCAACTGTGATATGTACGTCGGAAGCTCCCGCACGCTTTGCATCCCGGAGCAGTTCCTCTATTGTAGGGATATTTGACATTTATTATTTCCTCCTATCCGTATGCTTTCATAACTGCTCAGGAACTTCCACAGTTATAAGTTTTTAATCCTTCTCTCAGTTTTAATAACGCTCGTTTTTCTATCCTGGAAACATAACTTCGTGAGATCCCGAAGCGTTCTCCGACCTCCCGCTGTGTTACCTCTGTCCCTGCCTGTAGACCATATCTCAATTCGATAATTTCACGTTCCCGATGTGTAAGCACCTGCTGCATCAGTATTTTCAACCTCCGGATGCTCTCCCTTTCATACATCCGTTCCACAACATCTTCCTGCACCTGCTCAATCACATCCAGGAGACTGATTTCATTTCCCTCTTTGTCTGTCCCAATCGGTTCAAAAAGAGAAACCTCACGGGAATTTTTCTTTTTGCTGCGCAGCAGCATCAGAAATTCATTATCAATACATCGTGATGCATAAGTACTCAGCTTTCCTTTTCCTGCATCAAAGGACTCTATCGCTTTAATCAATCCGATGGTTCCTATGGAAATCAGATCCTCCATATTTTCATCCACATTCTGATATTTCTTTGCAATATGTGCCACCAGACGTAAATTTTTCTCAATCAGAATCTCACGCGCCCTGGCTGCCTGTACCGGATCATCCGCATGCAAAAGCTGTATATATTGTGCCTCCTGTTCCGTAGATAAAGGTTGTTGAAAGGTTTTCAAAGGGCACCACCAAAGTCTTTTTTATTATTCTATGACCTGCGGTGTCTTCAAGTGCCTTTCCCACTAATTTAATTATCTGCCGGACGGTGCGGACAGTAACCCTTCCACCACCTTTGATTATACTGATATAAGAGATACTTGGCAACTAAAAATCCGGTTCCTACAACATCTCCAATAAGCAAAAATATTTTCACAGCATAAAGTCCACAAAAACCTGATTGCTGACATCAATTCCATGTGATGTCAGTTTCAGATGAACGAACTCTTCTCCTTTCACTTCAAGTAATCCCAGCTTCTCATGCTTCTCAATCACCCCCGGAAATACCTCTTCAAAACGTCTCCCAAAGTTTTTAAAAAAACTGCGTTCTGAAACTCCTTCCATCATCCGCAGTCCCAAAAACATGAATTCCTCCATCTGTTCCTCAATCGGAAGCTCCTGTACTTCCTCTCTTAATTTTTTCACCCTTCCAATCATGTTTTTATCTGGGTGGGCTGCATTCCCACTTTCCATGTTATTTTTTTCTGTATTACCTTCTTCCGCAGAATTCTTTTCAATATTATCTTTTTTCACATTCTCTATTTCAACATTAACCTTTTCCACTTGTTCTTTTTCAGCAGTAAGTTTTCCCACCTGCTCTTTTTCGGCATTTTCTTTTCTCAGATCATTCTTTTCAACATTACCTTTTTTCAGACAGTCTTTTTCGGCATTACCTTTTTTCAGACAGTCCTTTTCAACCTGAAACTTTTCTCCATGCTCTTTACTTGCATTTTCAATCTCATTTCCAATCGAATTTTCACCCAGCATCAAGTTTACATAACTCCAAATATCCGTCACATTATGGAACCGGACATTCTGAATCAGGGAGGCACTGCCGATTCCAAGGCCAAGATAATTGCCTCTCTGCCAGTACACCTTATTGTGAACGCATTCCTTTCCTGCTTTGGCATAATTGGAAATTTCATAGCGGTGATACCCGGCTTCCCTTAAAATATCATCCGTTATTTCATACATTCTGCGTTCCGTCTCCTCGTCCGGCAGATTCAACTCCTGTTCATAAAAGGGGGTACCCTCTTCCACGATCAGGCTATAGGCAGAAATATGTACCGGCTGTGGCTGCAGCGCCAATACCTTCTGCAGGGTTTCCTGATAGGACTTAAGTGTCTGCTCCGGAATGGCAGACATCAGATCCACATTGATATTAGTAAAGCCTGCTTCCACTGCCATTTCATAAGCCTTCAGAAAATCCGCACAGGTATGGATCCTGCCAAGGGCTTTCAGTTCTCCATCGTTGGCAGACTGCAGGCCGATACTGATCCGGTTAATTCCGCAGGCACGGTAGGCATTCATCTTTTCCGGTGTCACTGTTCCCGGGTTCATCTCCATGCTGATCTCACAGGTATTCGTAAGGATAAAGCAGCTTTTCAACGTTTCCATAATGCGTATTGTCTGTTCGGGCAGAAGTACCGAAGGGGTTCCACCGCCAATAAAAACAGACACCACCTGATACTCCCGGTATTCAGGCGATGTCTCCTGTATTTCACGGCACAGTGCCTCTACATACTGCTCCTGCACGTCCGCACTCTGCGGCCCGGACAGGAAATCACAGTAGAGACATTTCCGTACACAAAATGGTATATGAAGATACAAGCTCAAATTTTGTTCCATTTATTTATCATCCAGCTTTAATACACTCATAAATGCCTTCTGCGGAATTTCCACGTTACCAATCTGACGCATACGTTTCTTTCCTTCCTTCTGCTTTTCCAAAAGCTTCTTCTTACGGGTAATATCACCACCGTAACACTTCGCAAGCACATCCTTACGATAAGCCTTGACGGTTTCTCTCGCGATGACCTTACCTCCAATCGCTGCCTGGATCGGAACCTCAAACATGTGACGCGGGATCTCGTCCTTTAGCTTCTCACACATCTTCCGTCCACGTTCATAGGCACTGTCTGCGTGCACGATAAAGGAAAGCGCATCAACCTCTTCCTTGTTAATCAGAATATCCAGCTTCACAAGCTCCGCCCGCTCATATCCCTTTAACTCATAGTCAAAGGAAGCATAGCCTCTGGACCGGGACTTCAGTGCATCAAAGAAATCATAAATAATCTCATTTAACGGCAGTTCGTATTTCAGCAGTGCTCTGGTAGATTCAATATACTCCATGCCAAGGTATTTGCCCCGGCGTTCCTGACAAAGCTCCATGATCGAGCCGATAAACTCGGTTGTTACCATGATCTCTGCGGAAACCACCGGTTCTTCCATATAATCAATTTCTGTCGGATCCGGCAGATTGGACGGATTCGTCAGTTCAATCATTTCCCCGTTCAGCTTGTGTACATGATAAATAACACCCGGTGCGGTTGTTACAAGATCCAGATTGTACTCCCGCTCTAAACGCTCCTGAATAATCTCCAGATGAAGCAGTCCCAAAAATCCGCATCGGAAGCCAAAGCCAAGGGCAATTGAGGTTTCCGGCTCATAGCTTAAGGAAGCATCGTTTAACTGCAGCTTTTCTAATGCATCCCGCAGATCCGGGTACTTTGCACCGTCTGCCGGATACATTCCGCAATACACCATGGAATTTACCTTCTTATATCCGGGAAGCGGCTCTGCACAGGGATTGTTAAGATCTGTCACGGTATCTCCGACCGCCGTATCCTTTACATTCTTAATTGAAGCAGTAATATAGCCTACCATACCGGCTTCGAGTTCATCACAGGGAATGAACTGACCTGCTCCGAAATAGCCAACCTCTACAACCTCTGCGGTTGCGCCGGTAGCCATCATCTTAATGCTTGTCCCTTTAGAAACCCTGCCATCCCTCAGACGGCAGAAAATAATGACCCCCTTATAGGAATCGTATACGGAATCAAAAATCAACGCTTTAAGCGGCTGATCGGGGTCTCCATCGGGTGCCGGAATCTTATGTACAATTGCTTCGAGCACTTCATCTATGCCGATTCCGTTCTTGGCTGAAATAAGCGGTGCATCCTGTGCCTCAATACCGATCACATCTTCAATTTCATTCTTTACACGCTCCGGCTCTGCACTTGGCAGATCGATTTTATTAATGACCGGGAACACCTCAAGGTCATGATCCAGTGCCAGATAAACATTGGCAAGGGTCTGTGCCTCAATTCCCTGTGCCGCATCCACGACGAGAATGGCACCATCACATGCAGCAAGACTTCTGCTGACCTCGTAGTTGAAGTCCACATGTCCCGGAGTGTCAATCAGGTTGAAAATATATTCCTCACCATCCTGCGCTTTATAAATCGTCCGGACGGCTTGTGCCTTAATCGTAATTCCACGTTCTCTTTCCAGATCCATGTTGTCAAGTACCTGTGCCTGCATTTCACGGCTGGTCAAAAGCCCCGTCTTTTCTATAATACGGTCTGCAAGCGTAGACTTACCATGATCAATATGCGCTACAATGCAGAAATTCCGGATTTTGCTCTGATCAATATGTGACATAAATTCTAAACCTTTCCTGATTATACTGATAACTATTCAGAACCGCATTCATAAAACCGCTGTTTCACAGCGTAGTTTACCTCATGTGGTTACTTCGCCATACACATATAAAATGATGTCGGGGTCAAAAGTCCCGGCTCTGAATAGTTATCATTTTACCTCTTTTTGAGCACCATGGCAAGAACATGTGCTAATGGATCGCAGGCATTCATGATTTCTTCGACCGTATTATTCTGTGCCCCTAATTCGATCAGCATGCTTTTCGGGCATAAATGCATATTATAACGGTAGGCTTTGAGATAAATCTTACGTGTGAGTCCCGGATAATACTCATTGGCAAGCACCTGCGCCTGAAAGGAAAACGCCAGATTATCAAGAATATAGGGGTTTTCCAGATAGGAGATCTCTCCCTGCCTGCGCAAATAGCTCAACCCGTTAAAGAACATAAAACGTGCTGTCGGTCGTCCCTGCAAATCCATGACAAGTCTCCGGTCATTTGCCATTTCATCCCGGTGCAGATCAATCACCACTTCGATACCCGGATTCTCCTTCAAAATCTGCTCTACCGCCGGAAGTGCCTTTTCATAGGCATTGTCCCGTTCCTGATCATAGACACCTGTATCATGCAGTACGCGGAAGCCATATTCTTCGAGAAGCTCCGCCAAACGCTCACCGGCTCCGACAATCGTTGTCGATGGGTCACCCGGAACAGAATCCACGAAATCTTCACTTGCATGCGTATGATAAATCAGGATCTGTGGACCCTGCGTTTCGTCTTCATTGTTTAATATTAAATCTTCATTTAATAATCGTTCTGCATTCAAATATTCTTCCTTCATACTGGTGGAGCCATCCACTGCAAAGAACTCGGAGCGCAAATCGTCCTGTGTCCATTGCTTCGTCCAATCATATGTATAAGCGGGCACCGCCGCCAGTTCAAATCCGGAAGAAGAGGCTCCCTGTGAGAAACTTTCGTTTTCTTCCTCCCCCTGACCGGGCTCTTCATTCTGTCCCGATTCGCTTTCAGTTAAATTGTTGTCAACGTCTTCCATTCCGTTCTCCCTAAGCATCTGCTTAAAATACTCCTCTTGTGGAATCTCTGTACTTTTATTCCCTGAACGATTCTGCTCCTTCAACATCCCTTCCTGAATCTCCGGCTGAATCTGTATCCCTGCCGGAGTTCCCTGTTCATCCGAATCAACAATTTGAATCCGCATTTCTTCCAGGGCTTCAGTCTGTGCATCCTGCACACCTTCTGCTTCCAAATCTGCCAGTTCAGCCCGTTCTGTCAGTTCTGATCCCCCTGCATCCTCTGCCTCTGTTCCTTCTGTTTGCGTGATCTCCGCACCTGCGGTATCCACTGCTGTTTTAGCTGCTTCCGTTTCTGTTTTCTCCGCTCCTGCGGCACCCACTTCTGTTTTAGCTGCTTCCGTTTCTGATTCCACCGCTTCTGCTACGCCTGCGTCTGTTTTAGATTCTTCTGTTTTAGCAGCTTGCGTTCCTGCGTCTTTTACTCCTACTGCCACCGCTTCCGAGTCTGCCGTCAAATATGCTCCATAATAGTAATAGGCAGATTCCATGGCAATGGCGCGTTCGGTCAAAGACAGCTCCGCGGTCCTGCTGTCCATCTGCCGCAGATATCCCGCCACTGGAAGATATGCCCATTCCACCTGACTAATCAATACCAGTGCTGCAAATTGTATGATACCCTTCCGGGCCAGATGACTGTTCCATAATCTATACAAGCTTTCACACCCCACTAGGGTATTTTATGCTTGCTTTGTCTTAAACATTCAATTTCATGCGTTTTACAGCTCCAGTGCCAGGTGAATGGCATTGCAGATGATATGACTGATCTGCCGGATCTCGTAATCCACATCCTTTCCTGTGACATACATATTGTAAAGCTCATCCATAGCGCCTGTTATCTTTTCTTTCCGGTCAAGAAAATCCTGATCCTCCATACCACAGTCCTTAAAAACAGCGTCCTGTACGATGGTTGCAGCGTCCACCACCGTGGGCACGCCGAGGGCAATGACCGGTACACCCAGATTTTCCTCCTGAATGGCATTCCGGTAATTTCCGACTCCGGAACCGGGATTAATTCCGGCATTGGAAATCTGAATGGTACGGTTCAGTCTTTTGATTGAACGGGCAGCCAGTGCATCAATTACAAGTACGAGATCCGGATGGGTCTGTGCCACCACACCACTGATGATTTCCTGCGATTCCATCCCGGTCTTCGCCATGACGCCCGGAACCAGGCTGCTGGTAAGAGGTAGCTTACGGCCTTCATAGGCCGCATTTCCGAATTCCATCACCATATGCCTGGTAATGGTCAGGTTATCCACCACACGCGGTCCCAACGAATCTGCCGTTACCTCCCGGTTTCCAAGACCGACAATGAGAATACTCAGCTGTTCCTTTTTCTTCGGAAGCAGGGATTTAATCTGATCCGCCAGTTCCCTGGCAATCTCCTCATGGTAATCCTCGTCAGGATGTGCCATATTAGGAGCCTCCAGTGTCACATAGGTTCCCATTGCCTTTCCCAGAAGGCGTGCCCCATTCTTACTCCCGATCGTTACCCGTGTAATCCTGATTTCACTTTCTTCCTTATATTCCTCCTCCACCTGCACCCCATGAAGATGTTCCTCCTTCTCTGAGACACTCTCCCGTGCTTCTAAAGCCAAATCCGTCCGGATCTGTACCTGCTCCATTTTCCTGCCCTCCGAAATTTTTTCATGATTATTTGTTATTTTTCCAAAATTATCATATTTTATTCGTTTTGTTATTGACATATTTGCAGGATACGGCTACAATAATATGCGTGTGTTTACATTAAGACGTCCGTGTCCGGCTTTAATGAAACATCTCAGTAACTTACGATTTTTAATAGGAGGTGTACATCGTGGCTAACATTAAATCTGCAAAGAAGAGAATTTTAGTTAATCAAACAAGAGCTGAAAGAAATAAGGCAATCAAGTCCGGAGTTAAGACAGCCGTTAAGAAGGTTGTTGTTGCTATTGAAGCAAATGACAAGGCTGCTGCACAGGAAGCTTTAGTTGCTGCTACTACAGTAATCGATAAGGCTGCCAGCAAGGGCGTTTACCATAAGAACACAGCTTCCAGAAAAGTATCCCGTTTAGCTCAGGCTGTTAACAAGATGGCTTAATTATCGGAAGACCTGATTTTTAACGAAAATATAAGACCTCAACTCATACCGTCATGTGAGTTGAGGTTTTTTGTTTGTCAAAAATAACGATTCAGTTTTGTCTGGTTCTGAATCGTTATTATAAAAAATAAGATAACTATTCAGTTACAAAATAAGCAGGACGATAAGCCGGGTTATGTCGTTGAGTGATCATCTATCTAGGACTACTGTTACCAATAGCCTCAAGCGACCCACCTGAAGGCTGGTCGGGCAAACCTTAGCGCCTTCGTTTTGGTCTTGCTTCGAATGGGGTTTACATGTGCCCCGCCTGTTACCAGGCAGGCGGTAGTCTCTTACACTGCCTTTCCACCCTTACCTCCTGCGAGGCGGTATATTTCTGTTGCACTGGCCTTGGAGTCACCTCCACCGGACGTTATCCGGCATTCTGCCCTATGAAGCCCGGACTTTCCTCACCCGTATAAATACGGCCGCGATCACCTGTCCTGCTTATGTTTTTTATTTAATTATCAGTTATCAGACGTTGAACAGACTTCCCCCGATAAACTCACGGCAGATGGAGTTATTGGGAACGTTTTCACTGTCAATGCCAAGGAAGTATTCGAGAAATTTTAAGAGTCGCTTTGCCTCGTAATATTCCGGCTCTCCCTTCTGAATGCTGAATAACAACGGCTCTGCATACTGTTTGAGTACGGCAAGCTCATAGATCAGCACGGAATTAAACATCACATCCGCACTTTCCTGAAAAGGGAAAATATATGCTTCCTCACCACGGCGTACGGAGGGCCACATCTCAATCGTCCGCTTCGCACTGGCGCCTCTTGTTCTGGCATCCCTTACCATACGGCGGATCAGCCTTCCATCAGTCGTCGGTATTCTATTATGCTCGTCAATGTTAAGACTTGTCAAGGCACTAATATAAATTTTAAACTTACTGTCGTCAGGAAGTTCTGCTGTGGTCTTTGGATTCAATCCATGGATTCCTTCAATCACAAGCACATCCTCCGGTCCTAGCTGCTTGAAATTACCCTTATATTCGCGAAGTCCTGTCTTGAAATTAAAGGAAGGCAGCTCGACTCTTTCTCCCTTTAACAAGCGCTGCATATCCTCATTAAACTGTGCCACATCAATGGCTTCAAGACATTCAAAATTGTAATCTCCATTCTCATCCCTGGGGGTCTTATCCCGGTTTACGAAGTAGTCATCCAGCCCGATCGGATGCGGCACCAGTCCGTAGGTACGGAGCTGTACCGATAAGCGGTGGGAAAACGTGGTTTTACCTGATGAGGACGGGCCTGCGATCAACACGAACTTTACATCCCCACGCCTTACGATTTCCTGTGCAATCTCACCGATTCTGCGTTCCTGCTGAGCCTCCTGCATGAGGATCATATCATTCACATCCCCACTGCAGATCGCATTATTTAAGTCTCCAACTGTTTCAATTTCAATGCTTTCTCCCCACTGGGTCGCGGTTTTCAGCTCATGGAACAGCTTTTCCCTCGGCTCAAAGAAATCAATCTTATCCGGCTCGGTTGCACCCGGAATCAACAGTAACAGACCTTCCTCATACTGCATGACATCGTAATATTTGAGATATCCGGTGCTTGGCAGCATATATCCGTAATAATAGTCATAATAACCGTCCAGACAATAGATATTGACGGAAGATCCCCGACGGTAACGGAACAGGTTCACCTTATCGAACATCTTATACTTACGGAACAGCTCTATCGCATCATCAATCGGATAAGACCGTTTGATAATCGGCCGATCCGCAGCCACCAGCTCCCTCATTCTTTGACGGATCTTCCCTGCCATTTCCGGTGTCAGCTTTTCATCCATTTTAATATTGACGTAGTAGCCCTGACCGATGGCAAATTCTACGTTTACCTTCGTAATTTCCTTATCCTCCAGCACATCATACACCGATTTAATCAGTGTCATAATGGCGGTACGGACATAGGTTTTATGCCCGATCACATCCTTTAAGGTCAAAAAGGACAGGGTACAGTCCTTATGTACCGGCTTGATCAGTTCCCGGATCTTGCCGTTTTCAAGAACCAGCGCAATCATGTTATCATACTGCTGCTGGTATTCCGATGCAATTACCTCGTATTTCAGTCCATCCGGGTATTCCTTCGTTACCCCGTCAATGGTAATATTTGCCATGCCAGTCTTCTCCTTCCATTTCCTGCAGCGCTTTCCGGATAAAAAATAATTCCTGTTCCAGTATATTCCGCCTTGCGCTGATTCGTTCCCCCTCATAAGCATTCAGTGAATTCAAAATTTCAATATTTTTACGCTCTTCCTTATGTAAATACTGTCTTAAAACGGGGTGCTTGCGTGCAAGCAGAAGCGGTCCGAACCGGTAAGCCACTTCCTCATCCTGTGTCCCCGGTATGGAGGACGCTTTTCGCCCCACCTCTCCCCCACTCTGCAGTTGAACCTTCATCATAGGATAATATTTTCCATCCTCAAAAACCATATTTTCAGCCACAATTTCAAATCCGTGATCCGCAAGGAATTTTCGGAATTCGCAGATTTCAGATTGTGGTGCAAGGATCATCTCCCTGAAATCTTCTACCTTTTTATTTGAGAGAATCTCCTGCATGAGCGGACCTCCCATTCCGGCAATAATGAGACAATCTGCCTCCCCTTCCCGGTACTGTGTCAAGCCATCCGACAGCCGTGTATGGATTCTATCCTGCAGTCCTGCTTCTTCAATGTGGCTCTGTGCCTGCTGCAACGGTCCCTTCCCAATGTCCATGGCAAGCACCGAGGGTGCAATCCCCTCCTCTACAAGATAAATTGATATAAAGCCGTGATCACATCCAACATCACATACACGCATTCCATGACTTACCATCTGCGCAATTGCCAGCATTCTCTCCGACAGCCGGACACCTCCTGTTATTTTCCCTGACATTACCTTCTCCATCCTTCACTGATCCGTACCATCCCTGTTCCGGATCCCATTTGCCAGCCACCTCTATGCCGCTTTTCCTTTGCGCGACCCCGAATCGTTAGTCCAGATAGTCCTTCAGCTTACGGCTTCTGCTCGGATGACGAAGCTTACGGAGTGCTTTCGCCTCAATCTGACGGATACGCTCTCTGGTTACGTTAAATTCCTTACCGACTTCCTCAAGGGTTCTGGCACGTCCATCATCGAGACCAAAACGGAGGCGGAGTACCTTCTGCTCTCTTTCGGTCAGGGTTCCCAAAACCTCAACGAGCTGCTCCTTTAACAGGGTAAATGCTGCTGCATCGGCAGGAACCGGCACATTATCATCCTGGATAAAGTCACCCAGATGGGAATCTTCCTCTTCACCGATCGGGGTTTCCAAAGAAACCGGCTCCTGGGAAATCTTTAAGATCTCACGGACACGTTCTACCGGAAGGTTCATTTCCTCTGCGATTTCCTCCGGAAGCGGTTCTCTTCCAAGCTCCTGTAACAGCTGACGGCTGACACGGATCAGCTTGTTAATTGTCTCGACCATGTGTACCGGAATACGGATGGTTCTTGCCTGATCGGCAATTGCACGGGTAATCGCCTGACGGATCCACCAGGTTGCATAGGTAGAGAACTTATATCCCTTACGGTAATCAAATTTTTCAACGGCCTTAATCAACCCCAGGTTTCCCTCCTGAATCAGATCAAGGAATAACATTCCTCTTCCGACATAACGCTTTGCAATGCTGACAACCAGACGCAGGTTTGCCTCAGCCAGACGCTTCTTGGCGTCCTCATCGCCCTCTTCCATACGCTGTGCCAGTTCAATTTCCTCTTCAGCACTCAAAAGAGGAACCTTTCCGATTTCCTTCAGATACATACGGACCGGATCTTCGATGCTGATTCCGTCCGGTACAGACAGGTCGATATTTTCCATATCCACTTCGTCTTCTTCGGACAGCATGATCTCTTCATCATCAATCACATCATCATCGTCATCATTCGTAATTCGAAGCACATCGATGCCGCTCTTTTCCAGATGCTCGATGACCTTTTCAATTTGTTCCTCATTCAATGCAAGTTCAGCCAGAAAATCCACAATTTCCTGATATTCCAAGACATTCTTTTTCTTCTTGGCCATAGCAAGAAGCTGCTTTAATTTTTCCTCAAACTTTGCCTGTACATTTTCATCCATTGGTGTTTCCATCCTTCCTTGTTACTAAATATTACCATTATTAGCTTTAATCCAGTGAAATATGCGTTTTCTCAAGTTCTTCCAGTGCTTTTTTGCCCTCGATAGCCTTTTTGAGTGCATTCACGTCGGCACCGAGCTGACTGGAAAAGTATTCATAACTGTTTCTCTTAAGTGCCACCAGAATATCGTGAAAGGCTTTTTCACGATCCTGCTTCGTTGTAATTTCCTGCAGCTTTGTATTAAATACGCCTGCAACCTCACGCTGCTCCTCCATGTCATTAAACAGACTGACGATCGCTGCCGGATTGATTTCTCCTTTATCAAGATCCTCAAACAATCTCTCTGCCACCTTCCGGTACAGCTCCTCCGTAAAGTCCTCAACAGAGATATACTGCTTAACCCTTGGGTATAACTGCGGTTCCTCCACAAGCCATGTCAGAAACAGCTTCTGCGGCTTCCTGCGGTTTTCATCCGGTGTGTTCTTCGGCTGGATGCCGGATTTGGGTCGTACCGCCGGCTGTACATTTCCTGTTTTCAGCGCGTAACTCATCACCAGCTTGCGCAGATTCTCATATCCAATCAGATACTTGTCCGCAACCGCCTGAATATAGTTATCCCGTTCCACATCCTCCGAAAACTCGCAGAGCTTCTTTGCAATTTCACGGTGGAACTGCGTTTTGGATTCCGGATCCTTCAGGTTATAGTCTCTTTGCAGGATACGAAGCTCGAAGAAAAAGCTGTTCTCCGCCTCGTTAATCCGCTGCTGAAACTTCTCGGCTCCCTCGTGCTTAATGAACTCATCCGGATCCTTATACGGTTCGAGATTTAAAACCTTACCGGTAAGCTCCACTTCCTTCAAAATCCCGATTGCCCGCAATGCTGCATTCACTCCGGCGCCATCACTGTCGTATGCGAGGATCACCTCCCTGGCATACCTTCTTAACATATTCGCCTGTCCTGCGGTAAATGCGGTTCCAAGGGAGGCTACCGCCTGGGTAAAGCCCGCCTGATGCATGGAAATCACATCCATATAGCCCTCACAGAGAATCATATTATTCGTCCGTGCGGTTCTTGCAAAATTGAGTCCGTACAGATTACGGCTCTTATCAAAAATGGGTGTTTCGGGAGAGTTTAAGTACTTGGGCTTTCCATCTCCCATCACCCGTCCTCCAAAACCGATCACACGGTGATTGATGTCCTGAATCGGAAACATCACACGATTCCAGAATTTATCATGCAGACCGTACCGTTCATCGAAGCTTGCAAGTCCCGCTTCCTGAATGATCTGGTCATCATAACCTTTACTCTTTAGATACTTCACAAGATCGTTGCTCGTCACATTGGAAAATCCCAGGCCCCAATGGCGGATCGTCTCATCCGAAAGCTCACGTTTTTTCAAATATTCCAGTCCGGCCTTGCCACGCTCACTGCGAAGCTGATAAAAGAAGTACGTTGCCGCAAGCTTATTAATCTCTAAAAGCCTGCTTCTCCGGTCCTCTTTCCGGCGCACCTCCTCGGTATATTCAACCTCCGGCAGATTCACGCCTGCCCGCTCTGCGAGCATCTTAACCGCCTCCGGGAAAGTGAAATTCTCATACTGCATTACGAAGCTGAACACATTTCCCCCTGCCCCGCAGCCAAAGCAGTAATACATCTGCTTGCCGGGCGATACGGAAAAGGACGGCGATTTTTCATTATGAAAGGGACACAGTCCAAAATAGCTGCTTCCCTTTTTTTGTATTTTCACATAGCCGGAAACGACATCCACAATATCGTTTTTCATCCGGACCTCTTCGACTAATTCATCTGGATAATACATCATCGCACCTTTGTAAAGTTACATTGTTACACCTTTCACAGCAAATGTGTCAGGCTATGCGGAATCTGATTCATCTGCCTACACATTCGGCCAGGATTTGGGAATATAGATTTCCTCATACTTGGCAATTGCAAAACGATCGGTCATAGAGCTGATATAATCACACACAATCCTTTCTTCCGGCTCGTCCTTATCAAGCAGCCTGATAAGATCCACGGGAAGCAGTTCCAAATGATGCCTGTAATAGCTGTAAAGTGTCTGGATCAGCATTTCTGCCTTGCCCTCCTGACTCTTCGCCTCAGGATTGTGATAAACTCTTTCAAACATAAATGCCCGAAGCTTTTTCATGGCATCTGCTACCGGCTCCGACATCACAATAACGTCCTTACCATAGCTGTTACTCACAATATCATGAATAAAGTGATCTAGCCTCTCTCCTGTCGTATATCCGATAACATCACCGATCTCTTTGGGGACATCACTTTCTTTCAGGATTCCTGCACGGATCGCGTCATCCATGTCATGATGAATATAAGCGATCTTATCTGACAGACGTACAATCTGCCCCTCTAAGGTAAACGGCATGCCCTTCGTCTGATGGTTCTTAATGCCATCCCGCACTTCCATGGTTAAATTCAGTCCCTGTCCGCCTTTTTCCAGAATGTCCACGAGGCGCACGCTCTGATCACTATGGATAAAGCCATACGGACAGACCGCATTCAGTGCACGCTCCCCGGCATGTCCAAACGGGGTATGTCCAAGATCATGTCCCAAAGCGATAGCTTCCACCAGGTCTTCATTCATCCGGAGTGCCTTTGCAATCGTCCGCGCATTCTGGGATACCTCAAGGGTATGCGTCATACGGGTACGGTAGTGATCCCCCTCCGGTGTCAGAAATACCTGCGTCTTATCCTTCAATCTCCGGAAGGACTTCGAATGCAGGATCCGGTCACGGTCACGCTGATAGACCGGACGGATATCACACTGCTCCTCCTCCCGAAGCCTCCCTTTCGAATTGCGGCTGTGTGCCGCATAGGGACTTAAATATTCAATTTCCAGTTGTTCCAGATTTTCTCGTATGTTCAATGGTTACGTCCTTTATCTTCAAGCTGTAACTACTCCGAACCCATTCGTAAAACTACCAAAACTACCGTTTCACAAGTCTCTACTTCTAATATTCTGCCTCCGGCTCCGTTTTCCTTTTTCTTTCTTCAAGTTATTTTTCGCTGCGGCGGCTTTGGTTATTTTCCCGGGGTGGCCTGTTTTTCCGGCGGCTCTGGTTATTTTCCCACGGCGGCTCTGGTTATTTTCCTGCGGCTCTGGTTATTTTCCCGGGGTGGCTCCGGTTATTTTCCCGGGGTGGCCTGTTTTTTCCTGCGGCTCTGGTTATTTTCCCGCCGCGGTAACTCTAATTATACTGTTTTGGACATATTTCTACCTTTATAAGAAAATATGTCCAAATAATTTTTACTTTTGGACATATGAGCTTCAAATTTCACTGTTTATGTCCAAATTTCTTCTGAATTTTGCTGTTTTTAAGCATATTTCCGTTGTTTTGGATCTTTATTCTCATTTTTTTGGACATAAAATCCTTTTTATACCGGATTATGTCCAAACGCCTTCCATCACTTCCATCGTCCTCTCCAATATTCACAAACTTATTTACTGCACAGAATAGATAAATTCACCGCACTTGTGAATAGCTTCCACTGCGGTCTTAAATGGTCCCATCTGGAACACGTGCCACATATTCTTATAAGTATCCAGAGAAACTGCTACCCCCTCGCCGCTCATCTTCTTCTGCAGCATGGTGGAATCAGACATCAGCACTTCCAGATCTCCCACCTGAATATAAGTTGGCGGAAATCCCGTAAAATCTCCAAATAATGGGGAAATTTCCGGATTCCGTAAATATTCTGTATCAAATATTTCTTCAAACACCTTATTGGCAGACTTGTCACCAGGCTTCTGTTTTTCCGTTCCGGCCGTCTGTAAAGTATTTGCTGTCTGCAAAGTATTTTCTTCCTGTAAAGCATTTGCTTCGCGTAGAGTATCTGCTGCCTGTATAGTGTTTCCTTCCTGCAAAGCGCCTGCTGCCTGTATAGTGTTTCCTTCCTGCAAAGCGCCTGCCGCCCGTATAGTGTTTCCTTCCTGTAAAGCATTTGCTTCACGTAGAGTGCTTGCTGCCTGTATAGTGTTTCCTTCCTGTAAAGTGCCTGCTTCCTGCAGAGGCTTTACCGCTTCCATCTGCACTTTCTTTGCCTGTGGCACATAATTTTCAATCATTTCATTCAGGTAATTCTGATTCAGAACCGGATCCACATCAGCTTTCGTCTCATGGGTCTTGCCAGATACAGTGAGGTCTGTCCATGGAGACATGAGCACAAAGCCGGCCGGAAGCATCCGCTTCTGTTTCTTTA
>ULWY01030238.1_pt1 | contig 17510 bp, 9 predicted proteins | sample 1960761 | NCBI WGS metagenome assembly ULWY01 (sample SAMEA4835824, study PRJEB28245) | human gut metagenome | biome: gut microbiome; material: fecal sample | place: Denmark | collected 2008 | reverse complement strand
CGTGTCCAGTCCGGCACAAGGCATGCAGTAGAGCACCAGCCGCTCGTCCGACCGCACATCGTCGAGGTCGAGCTTGTCGTTGCAGGCTGCCAGCAGGAGGAGCAGGCAGCAGGAAAGGTATGCTTTCAGATTCATCATGCTTCAAAACTTTAAGGTGTAACTGAAGGAAGGGAGGATGGGGAAGACGCCCGTGACCTTCCCCTTCAACGTGCCATCGTCATGACGGACTACCCGGGCATAAAGGGCATTCTTGTGGTTGTAGGCGTTGTAGAGACTGACGTTCCAGATGCGCTCGTAGCCGCGCTTGGTGGTCCGGCGGAAATTGAAGCCCAGGTCCAACCGATGGTAGGCAGGCAGGGACACATTGTTCGGGGAGTCAAAGACCCACTCCCAGGTGCCGTCACTGCCTGCACCGGGGACAATGGGTGCCTCCACCAGTTGCGTGGCGACGGTCATGCGGTTGCCGCTGTGGAAGTTCCAGGCGGCATAGCCCTCAATGCGTCGGGTGAACCGGTGGTGCAGGCTCAACGTCAGCTTGTGACGGTTGTCAAACTTGTCGGGATACCAACCGGAGAAGAATGCCGGCATCTTCCGCCTGCTCCAGGAGAGAGTGTACGAGGCTGCGGCAGACGTCTGCCCGTCGTCGTAGGCCAGTTCCGTCTCCACCCCGTATGCCTTGCCCTTCCCCGTGCGGACCAGTGACTCCCAGTGGCTCACGGCAGGCGTCAGCTGATTGCCGCCGTCATACTCCACCAGTCGGCTCATCGTCTTATAGTAAGCCTCCACGCTCAGCCCGAGATGTCCGGGCAATGCCCTGTACACCCCGGCTACATACTGTCGCGAACGCATGGGGCGGACCCTGTCGGTGGAAGGCACCCAGTAGTCCGTTGGCAGATTGATGTAGGTGTTCGACAGCTGGTGCATGAACTGGCTCATCTCCGCATAGGAGGCTTTCAGCGTAGTCCGGTCGTCGAGCTGGTAACGGACGGCCACACGCGGCTCCAACGAGTGGAAGGTCTTTCCGCTGACGTGGAACAACGTGTAGTGCAACCCGGCGTTCAGCTTCCAACGGTCGCCCAACCGGATGTCGTCTTCGGCATAGAGCGCGAACTCATGTCCCCGGTAGGACGCCCTGCCCCGTCGTCGGAGTGTATCCACCGCCTCCTCCGTCCCGGCATAATGCCGGTTGTCGGTCTGTTGCGGACGGAAGAGGTGGTAGAGGTATGTCGACCCCATCCGCACATGGTGGTCCGTGCCGGGGCGGTAGTCCAGCTCGGCATGGTAACCGACGTCGTCGATGGTCGAGCGGCTGCGTTGCTCCTGAAGAGACAGCTGCCAACGGTCTTCACCCGTCTGCTTGTCATCCTCCAGGAAATAGTAGTTGGAGCGGTTGTGGGCATACAGTCCGCTGACGGAAGCAAAGAGACGGGGCGTCCACCGGTACTCCCAGTTGAGCGTCGTCGCCGTGTTGCCCCACTCCATGTTGAACTTCACGTGGTAGAAATCCTTGTCGTAGTCCTGGATGTAACTGTTGTCATGCTGCTTGCTGTCCACCTTGAAGAAGTCGTTGCCCGAATAGAAACTGAGCGAGGCGCGACTCCGGTCGGAGAAGATATGCGTCACCTTCGCATTGATGTCGTGGAAGGCATAACGCATGTTGAGCTTGTCAGTCCGCGAACTGTTGTAGGCGGCAAAGAACGGAGCGGTAAGTGCGTCGAGCCATGTGCGCCGCATTGCCACGTTGAACGAGGTCCGGCCCTTCCGCAAAGGACCTTCCAGCTGAAACCGTCCGTCGAGCAGTCCCAGACTGAAGGAGCCGTGCAGCTTCTCCAGGTTGCCGTCGTTGGTACGTACGTCGACCACCGACGACAGACGTCCGCCATAGCGTGCCGGGAAGCCGCTCTTGTAGAAGTCGATGTTCTTCACGATGTCGGTGTTGAAGGCAGAGAACAGACCGCCCAGGTGGTTCACCTGGTAGAGCGGCGTCCCGTCGAGCAGGAAGAGGTTCTCGTCGTTGCCTCCCCCGTGGACATACAGCCCCGAAATCAGTTCCGTGCCGGCAGCCACACCCGACAGTCCCTGCAGGGTCTTCACCACATCCGACGAACTGAGCAGGGCAAAGCCCCGGTTCAGTCCCTGCTGCGTGAGCGACACCTTGCCCGTCTGTGTAGTACTCAGAGGGGAGTTCAGGTCGGCAGTCACCAGCACCTCGTCCAGCCGGTAGTCCGGTGTCAGACGGATGTCCAGCTGACGGTCCTTCGTCAGTGTCAGCTCCAGCGTCCGTTCGCCCAGTCCCACGAAGGAGACACGCAGCCGGTGGGAACCTTCAGGCAGAGTGAGGCTGAAGAAACCGTGCTCGTTCGTCAGGGTACCGCTTCCGGTGGTCTGGTCCCACACGGTGGCGTTGATGATGGTCTCCCCGTTGTCCTGACGGACGTAGCCGCTGAGCGTGTATCTCTCCAACGGCCTCAGCACGATGTACTGACGTTCCGCCACCCACTTCAGTCCGGTGCCCCGTAGCAGTTCGTCCAGTCCCTGTGACAGCGTCATCCCGTCCAGCGGACGCCCCCGATAAGGGACATCGAGCTTCAGCGAAGCATCATAGACCAGGCGGACGGCATGGACACTCTTCAGTCGCTCCAGCTGTTGGCGGACGGTCGTCCCCGTCTGTGCCCATGCAGCCAGCGGCAACAGGCAGGACAGCAGCAGGACCGGGAACGCACGCAGAACGGAAGCCTTCATGTCCTATTCCTTATTTATATGAGTACCCAATGACTGTTCGATCAACGCCACGATGCCGTCCACCCCTTCGTCGGTGTCAAACTCCGCCGTGAGCATCTTGCCGGTATCTTCGGACGAGAGACGGACGCCGTAGTAGGCGGACAATTCCCGGAGCACTTCCTCCAGCGGCGTATTCTCATAGACGAACGTTCCGGTCGCCCATGCGGCAGGATTGGGTACATCCGGATGCATCTCCTCCGGCATTCCCGCACCGTCCTTCAGGCTCGCCGCCATCCCCGGATAGAGGAAGATGCCCCCAAACGTCTCTTTGACCGCAAACGCCACCCTGCCCTCGGTGACATAGACGACGGTCTCCCCCTCCCTGCTCATCTCGTCGAACTCGAAGGCGGTGCCCAGCACACGGACGGTCCCGTACCGTCCTGTCACACGGAAGGGGCAGGCAGGGTCAGGACTGACACGGAAGTAGGCTTTGCCGCTGACCAGGACACTGCGTTCCCGTCTGCCGAACTTCCCCTTCTGGTAGCGGAGCGTGGATTCGGGATAGAGCGTGACCCGGCTGCTGTCCGGCAATACGTAGGTTTCCGTATGAATGGCAGCCGTCAGCTGAGTCCAGGGTTCCACTTTCTCGGCGGTAGAGAACCAACCGTAGAGTCCGTAGACAAAGAGGGCGATGGCAGCCACTCCCAGCACCCACATCAGTAGGGTCCGGTGGAGGGTGTGTCCCTGACGGCGCAATTCGAACTTACGGATGGCGCGACGGGTGTCGAAGGTGCCGGGCTTGTAGTGCCGCAACACGTAGTGCAGTGATTTTTCTTCTGATGATTTCATAGGCATTTCTGTCGATGCCGCGAGCCCCGCTCCCAAGCGACGCTTGCAGCGGTTGAAGGCAACAATCGTGTTTTTGTTACTAAGACTCCCATCCGGGCAGATACTACTATTCCGCGAGTGTTAAAAAACACAAAGACATGATTGCAGGCGCATGGGGAAGTTCCAGCAGACAGACCATTCCCCCTCTCCCACACAGCCTCGTTTATCAAAAAGCAAGCATCTCGCCTCATCTGCTTGACAGATTCGCGCCAAAACATCCTTTACGCTAACGCCTACTTTTGAAGATTTCCTTCAAAGAGCGTTCAACTGCTAAATCTGTTTAACAGAACTCACGGAGAACGCCTTCTATTTTAGAAAACTATACATTTCATTCCCGAAAAACAGACAAAACGTGCCCGGAACAATATTGTTTCGCGAGCCAAACAATATCGTTTGCCGCCTCAAACAATATAGTTTCACCACCCAAACACAATTGTTTCGCGCCCGGAAGTCAAATCTTTGGAAAATGGAAGTAAAAAGAAGTGAGTTTCGCTCTCTAGAAGAAGGAGGCTGTCAACAAATCGGAAGGTAATAAAAAGAGGGGCATAACAGAGTGACGAGCAGTAAAAGGATGCAATCATCCCCTTTCAGCCCTCCCCTATGCAACCGAAAGAAGTCATTTGCCGCCAATCCGTATTTTGCGAATCCTCCGAGAAGGCCCTCGAAATCCACGAAACCGTATTTGGGTGCAACGAAAGGGTGTGTAGAGAGGTTCGTTTGACAATGTGTCAGGATGGCTAGGAAATGATGAAGCCACAAGGAAGAATGGGCATCCATGCTTCTTTGTGACTTCATGGCTTTTAGGTCATCCGGTGATGAAAGAGGAGTCTTGCAGCATCAACACGCATGTTCACTAGCCTCAATGGTCTCGAAAATTCCACTTGGAATTATCGCTGTTCCTGTCAAATTTGCCCAGTGAAGGCGTACTGTCGCCGATGGATACCAGCACCAGTTCCTCATCCGTCCCAGGAACCTTCTTGGGCAGGATGCGGTAAGTGCCGTCCGTGAGTTGCTCGATTCTCCACAACTGCTCGGGAGCACCTGTAAACTCAGGGACTGTCGACACCTCGGCATCAGCCGTAGCTGTCAAAGCCCGGTTCGTGCCTTCTATGACAATTTTATAATAAGGCGCCCCCAAGTACCCACCAGCATCAGGCACGGCAGTGATTGTCCACCGTTGATGCGGGCGGAACATATAGTCGCCGATCCGGACATCAATGTTACCTTTGGGCCATGTACCGATGACATCTTCCAAGGTCTGCGACTTCAACGGTTGAAGAGGTTCGTCGCTTTTCTCCCAAAAACGATGCATACCACCTTCCATCCGCACAAAGTCCACGCAGAGTTCCAGGGCATATCCCCTCCGTTCGGATTCGATTTCATAAGTACCTTCCTTGAAGACTTCACCGGCAACGGGCCAGTCATTCTTCCAGAGAAGTGGACGGACGGCAAGTACGCTGCGTCCACCTCGGTCAAAATCAGCTTCAAAATGGCACGACATCTTTTCGACACCTTCCTCCTCGATGTAGCGTCCGAAATGTCCGGCACCGGTCTGACGGTTTCCGGCTCCGATCACCATCCTTCCGCCTCCCTCCAACATGTCTCTGCCCATATTGTCCAGGTAGGGACCTGTCACCTTGCGCGAACGTCCGACCACGATGTTATAGGTCGAATTGGGACCGTCACAGCAAGTGCCGTGGGTACCCAGCAGGTAGTACCAGCCATTCCGGTAAATCAAGTCGGTTGCCTCACAGCCAATCGCAATATTGATCGGTTCATTCCCTTCCTTCCGTTTTCCTGTGGCTGGATCAAGTTCCACCAGACGGATAAAGCCGAAATAGGTACCATAGGACAACCACAGACGGCCGTCAGTCGGGTCCAACAGCAGACCGGGGTCGATGGCGTCACAGTCTTCATCGTCCTCTGACGAAGCTACGGCAATGGCTTCCGTATACTTGAAATCAGGAGAAGTGGGGTCCAACGTCTTGTTCCACATCGTCAAGACCGTACCACGGTGACTGCCTCCGAGCCCTCCTCCGGTCGCACTGTAAGCAATCAGATAACGGTCGCCGATTTTCACGACATCGGGAGCTGCACCCCTGCCGGGTCTCACTCCGCCATCATGCCATGTCCAGCCATCTTCTGAAATCAGTCCGCCTCCTCCGGTGCCGAATGTGTAATATTTTCCCTCACATTTCATGATGGTGGAGGGGTCGTGGATATAGGGTTCTCCAATTTGTGCAGCAGCTGTTCCCGGCATCAGCAAAACGAACAAGGCAGCAGCTACCCGACAGAAAGTTTTTGTTTTCATGATTTATGCACTGACTTTAGTTTTAAACACTTTCCGGTTGACAAGGGCACAGCATCCTGTCGGTCCGACGCCTTGTCAACCAGCCGATTACTATTTGATGGTCACGTTTCTGACCGGCACTCCCTGTTCATCGAGGAAGCGTACGCAGAAATCACTCATCCCCGGACCGTTGATGACTGCTCCGCGCAGGATATTCTTCCCCTTTTTCAGGGTCAGACGTTTTGACAGGCAATCGTCCTTCACCATCCGACGGTCTCCCGAGAGTATGACGGCTTCTTCCCCATTCAGCCACCACATGGAAGCCGAGTTGGAGCCGACGGACAGCCTCACATTCGGGATATCTTCCGGACTGTCGATGACCGTCACTGCCCAAAAGAGTACCCCGTAGACCTGTTTATGAAGCTTGGATGCAAAGCGGAACAGTTTCACATTGAACAGGTTGCTTTCCAAGGCATGCCAGGTCAGCTTCTGTTTGCCGACAGTCACGTGGTCGCCGTCCTCAGGTAATACGGTGAATTGTCCAGGAAAATATTCGGTGGTAAAAGCCTCGCGAATGTAACTGTCCGTAAACACCGTGTTACTCCGGTTGGGCTTGTCAATAGGCTCCAACAACAGCCAGCGGCGTATGAACCCGTCATCATCCGGATGCATGACCTCCGAAGTTGCCGGTGAGAAATAAGGAGCCAAAGGAAAATCGGTCGCTTTGTCTTGTGCAGGAACAGGTATGTTCAAGCCGACACCCAGGCAAAGAGCCAACAGGATTTTGCAATAGAAATTGTTCATAAGCATAGGATGTGTTTCAAGGTGACACGTTGAGTATCAGAAAAACTTCAATCAGCGAAAGAGAAGTTGGGCAAAGTGATACAGGCTTTCCCTCCATACGGGCCAAGTGTGACCGCCCGGTGTTTCAAAGTAGGTGTACCTGATGCCTATCCCGTCAAAACGCTTCATCATAATCTGACAATTGTTGTATGCAATGTCTTCCTTACCGCCCATGGATATCCAGAATTGCTTCCATCCTGCATTGTACTCGTCCTTGTGGTCTTGCAGCATCCTGTAATACTTCTCGCTGTCCTCGCCTCCCCCGAAAGGAGTCCGGTTCGCCCACCATCCCGAGCTGAATACACCCAGATAAGCAAAACAATCCAAGTGGGGAATGCCTACATTCAAGGTCTGGATGCCTCCCATGGAGAGTCCTGCCAGGGCACGGTTGTCACGGTCGGTCTTTACACGGAAGTTCTTCTCTACAAACGGAATGCAATCCTTGAGCAGCTCGCTTTCGAAATCAGACGTATTGCCATCCGTCATCACCACAATCATTGGTGTCGCCTTTCCCTGCGCAATGAGGTTGTCCATGATGATATCAGTACGTCCCTGATTCGCCCAACCGCGTTCGTCTTCCCCACCGCCATGTTGCAGGTACAGCACGGGATAGGTTTGCTCCGAGGTGTCATATCCGGGCGGACAATAGACAAACAGACGTCTCCAGGCATTGGACGTCTTTGAGAAATACCGCTTCATGCGAATGTCTCCGTGAGGGACGTCTGCCAGATAAAACCGTACATCTCCATCGGGATAAGGGATTTCCACCCCACTGGTCATCATGCTGCATCCATAAAACGATTCACTGGCAGGGTCGGCAACGGCAACTCCGTCAATGAGGAGAAAGTAGTAGTGAAAGCCCGGTGTGAGCGAATCGGTGGTACATCTCCATTCGCCGTCGTCGTTGCGAACGAGGTCATATTTGCGCCCCAAATCAATCTGCACCTTTCGGGCATCCGGAGCCTTTATCCGAAACTCCATGCGGTTGCCGGGCAACAGTCGCGGCCACATCGCATTGCGTACATTGAGTTCGCCACGTTTACCGGGCAACACTAAACGGTCATCCACCCTGACCGACGAATGACCGGATTGTGCCTGCAACACACCTGAACATGCTACGGCAAGTAACATCAAAGTGAGGATTCGTTTCATAAAGCTATCTGTTTTTGAATTATTAACTTGCACAAAGATACGGACCTCCCGGACTTTTCCCTTGTACTTTTGGACACATTCCTTACACTTTTAAATATTTAGTGTACGAAAGGACAAGTTATATTTATATCTTTGTACAGTTTAGAATTAAACGAGCGAGCGTATGCGCAATTTAATTTAATCATATGAAAGAATGCTTCGTACTCCTACTGTCCCTATTCTTGTTTTTGCCCTGCCGTGCAGTGCAGGATTTCACATTCACCAATCTCAACGATATGTATGGCATCTCCATGCGGGAGATAACCGCTGTCGTCCGTGACCAAGACGGATTTATCTGGGCAGCTTCGCATACAGGTATCTTGCGTGTTGCCGGAGACGACCACCGGCACTACGACCTTCCACTTGCTACGACCGACGTCATGCAAGTCAAGCTGGCTTGCCGAGGAAGCCTGTTGGTCGCCACCACACAGAACGGACAGGTATACCGATATAACCGTATCCGGAATAAATTCGAGCAATGGTTTACCCTTTCTTCCGTGCTGGGAAATGATAACTGGGTGACCAACGTCCTGATAGATGCCGAGCAGAAGGTGTGGATAAGCACCAACACCGGCATTTACCTGTGGACGGGAAAAGAAGTGCGCCTCGCAGGAACCGACAAGAAAGGCTTTTCCAACATGATCTCATTGGATAACGGTCAGATACTAGCTTTTGTGAAATCGTCCGTCTATCGCGTCGACACAAAGACACGCACATTCACTCAACTCAACGGTCATCTTCCCCGGCTGATATCATCCACCCGGTACGATGCACGGAAACGTCGCGTCTGGATTGGTACGTACAACGCCGGGCTATGGCAGTATGAACTCACCGGACAAAGAACCCGACAAGTCAATGTTCCGCAACTCCCGAAGCTTGTTGTCAGAGACATACTCCTGACGGATACAGCTTCTGTCTGGGTGGGTATTGACGGCGGGGGTATCTGGATACTCGACGCTGGGACCGAGCGGGTCCGGCAAGTGATTAGCGACAATCCGGACAATCCGTCCTCCCTGCGCGGCAACAGCGTCTATTCCTTGCTCGAAGATGAACGCCACCGGATTTGGGTTGCTACCAACAGCGGAGGACTGCAATACACGGAAGCACCCGATACTGAAGTGGAACATCTGGTGCATGGCATCAACAATCCGCAATCCTTACCTAATAACGAAGTCAACCACCTGGAGACTGACAGCCGGGGAAATCTCTGGATAGCAACCAGCGACGGCATCAGCCTGTATGATACCCATACCCGACAATGGAAACGACTGCATGGAGGAAGTCAGGAGATCTTTCTATCCCTGACATCGGACAAGAAAGGACACCTCTATGCCGGGACCTACGGCAAGGGAGTCTACGTTTTCGACGAAGCATCAGGGCGTGAATCGCACCATTACACAGAGCGGGATGGAGACCTCTTCGGAGTCGGAGGCTTTGTATTCGCCACTTACCTGGACAGCGAGGGTGACGTCTGGTTTGGCGGTGTCAAAGGCAAGGTTTACTGCCGCCGTTCAACCGATGGGAGAATGCGTGCCTATGATTCACAGCCGGTCTACTGCCTGAGCGAGCTGTCACCCGGACAGATTCTGCTGGGATGTGCTTACGGTCTGTTGCTGCTGGACAAGAAGACCGGAAGATTTGACATGCTCCTCTCCGGATGTACCATACACGACATTGCCGTGTCCGGACGTATGATATGGGTCTGCACTTCCGGCGACGGCGTGATTGGGTTGGACATGAACACAGCCGGCCAGACACGCATCACGACACAGCAGGGCTTGCCCAGCAACTATACGAAAAGCATCTCTCTGGTAGGCGACGACCTGTGGATTGGGACTGACAAAGGCTTGTGCTGTTACCATTCTTCCGACAAGCGAATACGGATATTCGGCTCCCGGCAACAACTCGCAAACGCCGCCTTCAGCATCAACGCGACTTGTAACCTGCCTGACGGGAGACTGGCGTTCGGAAGCAATAACGGCATATTCATCTTCCACCCTGAAGTACTAGACAACAGCCGTGCTGCAGGACGAATCTATTTCTCAGACATACGGGTCTCCGGACGTTCCATCCGGGAAATGGAAGATTTTAGGCTGGCTGTACCCATCGACAGCCTCTCTACCCTCCATTTGGGCTATCCGCAGACATCCTTTACCCTATCGGTCCTTCCACTGGGGAATCTCAGCAAATCCGCAGCTCTATCCTGGAAGTTAGTGGGGCAGGATGACACTTGGAGCACCTATACGACCAACCGCTACATCAACTACACCAACTTGCCTGCCGGTCATTACACACTCAGCATCCGACTGTATGACGGCAGCCTGTTGTCAGAACGTCAGCTTTCCATCATCGTAGACCCGCCCTTCTGGCAAACCGCTTGGTTCAGGTTAGCAGTAGCGGCAGTCGTCATCGCCATCCTGGTGTTTGGTATACGTTATTATCTACAATTGTTACACCGTCGTTACTCCGATGAGAAGATACGTTTCTTTACACGAATGTCGCATGACATCCGCACCTCATTGATGCTCATCAAGGCACCGATAGAAGAACTGCTCAAGGAGAAAAATCTCTCGACATGGGGAACCGAATGCCTGAAAATGGCTTCGGAGCAGAGCTCCCGACTATCCGACACGGCGACTCAGCTGCTGGATTTTGAGAAGCTGGACCTGGGAGAAGAACAACCGTCATTTACGGACCTGGAACTCGTCGGTCTAATCAAGCGGCGAGTCGGCATCCATGCATCGTATGCCGCCGGGCAACAAATCAGTATTTCGGTCGACTGCATACCGGAAGCCTATTGGGTACAAGCCGATACGCGAATGCTTGAAAGCGTACTGGATAATCTGCTGTCCAATGCCGTAAAATACTCCCCTTCCGGTGGAAGCATTGAAGTTTCTTTCATCGGAAAAGCCTCCGAATGGACCTTACGTGTCAAGGACCATGGCATGGGTATCAGCAAAACAGGGCAACACAAGCTGTTCCAGGAATTTTACAGGAGTGACAATGCGGTTAATTCCCGAATCATAGGGTCGGGAATCGGTCTGTTGATGACCCAGAAGTATCTGCGCATCCATGACGGGAAGATACATGTAACAAGTGAATTGGGCATAGGGACGGCTTTTGACATAACCGTGCCCTTGCGCCCCGCATCTAAGGCTGCAGGACTCCTCATACCGGAGAAAGTCGAGCCTGCAGCAACTGAAGGTGCAGAAGCTCATGACATGACTGTCCTCATCGTGGAAGACAACCAGACCCTGTGTGAATTCATGCGAGGAGCCCTGCAAGCACAATTCCGCGTCGCCACAGCCTATGACGGACAACAGGCTTGGGAAATGATGACAGACTTGCAACCTGACCTTGTGGTATCCGACATTGCCATGCCACGTATGGATGGTTTTGAACTGTGCCGCAATATCAAATCAACCTATGAGACTTCCCACATCCCCGTCATCCTGCTGACAGCTCTTTCTGACAAGACGAACCAACTCCATGGACTGGGACTGGGTGCGGACAACTACCTGGTAAAGCCGTTTGATATGGAACTATTGGTCAGCCGCATCACCTCCATCATCCGTAACCGACGTACCGTTCTTCAAAAGGCTATCGAAACCAAACACGACGATGTACGCTCAATCGTGACCAACCGCATAAACGATGAATTTATCAAGAAAGCTGTAGAATGTGTACGTGCCAACATTGCCAACGAGAAATTCAGCAAAGAAGATTTTGCTTCCGCTCTCGCCATGAGCCAGTCCTTGCTTTACAAGAAAATAAAGGCTTTGACCAACCTGTCAGTCGTGGAATTTATCCGTTCCATCCGGTTGAATTACGCGTTGGAGAAACTCCGTTCGGGGGAATACAATGTAACAGAAGTGAGTGAAATGTGCGGATTCAGCACATCCGCCTATTTCAGTAAGGTTTTCAAGGAATATTTTGGCAAGACGCCTACAGAGATGATACAAAATCCAGACTTATAAGACAAGGAGGGTGCATCGTAATTGACACACCCTCCAGACATTTGTGTTTGGCAATTCAAACACTTGTGCTCCATCCGTTCTACAACTTATTTATCTCCTCCACTCGGGTTCTGTTTCAGATTGATATTCACGGAGGTGGCATCATAGGGGAAGGCGAAATATTCATGCTTTCCCTTCACAAATCCGGTCGGACCATTGTTAGGGTTGGAATATTCCACATAGATACGGTGCTTTGCTTCTCCCTTTGTGAAAAAGGCATCGTAAGTTGTCGGTATGTTCTTCCCGTTATCTTTGACGTTCTCCGTATCTCCCCAGCGCACCATGTCCGGGAAGCGAACTCCTTCCAGCCACATTTCGAAACCTTTCTCATTCTTAACTTCCTCCAAGGTGAGTCTCTCAGAGATGTGTTTTGAACCGGCACGCCGCTGGATATCCTGAAGACATTGCAGTCCGAGCCCGTCCACATCATCCGTCTGTGCACAAGCCTCAGCATACATCAAAAGGACTTCGGCATAACGGAATATCGTGAGATTCTTGAATCCCCAACTGCCTTTCACGTTATCCTCCTTCCAAGCAATGAACTTCTTCCCGAAATATCCTCCAAATCCATAAAGCCCGGTCTTGTTCTTGATTCCAATCTGATCGGATGTCTCCAGCTGCTCCCGGGTCATCCCCTTGCCTTTAGTCCCGTTCCACTCCATTTCATAGAGGAACTCGTCACCGGTCAGGAACGTCGCCTTACGACGGGGAGAATCACCATCGTTGGCCAGCATGCGTTTGGCAAAGTCCGCACGGATAGCATGACCGCCCCAACCATCAGCCCCGATAAAGGAAGGCATGGAAGCCAGTTTGTCTGTCCTCCAGTTCCAGAACTGAATGAACATCCATCCTGTACGCTGGATATAGTTGCTCCATTCCCCGATATTGGGATTCTCCACTACGTTTGCCTGGAAAATCATTTCCTCACAGAGGTCACCTGACGTATGGAAGAGATTTGCCCAACGCTCAGTCGGAACCAATTCATACTTTTTAGAATCAATCACCTGCCTGAGGTCTTTCCTGGCACCGGCATAATCGCCCATAAAGAGGCGGGCTTTCCCTGCAAGTGTGAGAGCAAACCCCTTGGTGACCTTGGAAGCGCCTACCTTGTCAGCAGGACTGGTGCGTTCATCCAGGTCACTCACCGCAGCTTCGGCTTCCGATGCACACCATTCGAGGAGTTTGTCATGCCCGCCTTCATAGTTCGCCGGTTTGGCATCTCCCGGAAGGATATGGTCCACCAAAGGAGGGCAATTCCATCCGATAGTCAGCATAAAGTGTGCCCAAGCACGGAGTGCACGCGCTTCTGCGCATACACGTTTCTTGACATTCGTTTCAGGTTCTACGTTATCAAGAATGAGATTGGTATCATAAATGACACCGTACAGTCCCCAATAGGCATTTTTAATCACTTCGTTCTGCGAGTCATAACGGAACTCATTCAGTTGTGCGCCAAAATCATTGTCACCGTATTGACTGCCTGCCGCCAACATGTCGTCTCCAGGTTCATTGAAGAGCACCGGGAGTGCAATATAGATGCCTTCATTGCCTGCTATGTTCAGACAGAAGGACTGATAAAGATTGTTGAGCGCATTCTGCGCATCATCGTCCGTACGGTAGAAATTTTCAAATGGAATGACACCCTTCTGCTCGATGTCAAGGCGATCCTCGCAAGCACCGAAAAGGAAAGCGGCGCCCAAGAGCGAATATAGAATCTTTTTCATAATGAACATACTTTTGAGGTTTTCAAGTAATACGTTGCCCGACTAGAATGAGAGGCTTGCACCAAAGGTACATTTCTTCATCGTGGGATAGGAACCGATGTCGAAACCAGCCCCTCCATTCCGGCTGGTCGTTGCCGTTTCAGGGTCCATACCCGGATAATCGGAGAATGTAAAGAAGTCATCCAACGACACAAAGAGGCGGAAGTTCTTGACGGCCACTTTCTGTGTCAGTTTCTTCGGCAAAGTATAGCCTAACTGAAGTTGCTTGATTTTGAAGTAGGCACCGCTGAACATGGAGGCACTTGAACCCCAGAAATTGAGATCGGTTGCCACTTGACGCGGGTCCGGCATGGAGGCTCCCCGATTCTCCGGAGTCCAGGCATTGTCCATATAATATCTCAGGGAGTTACGTAACGGACTGTCTGCACGGTAGAGTATGTTGAAAATCTTATTGCCTGCCACACCGGTTCCAAATGCCGTAAAATCGAAACCTTTATATTCGAGATTGATGGTAATGCCATAAGTGAACTTCGGAATGGAACTGCCGATATCCGTCATATCCTCGTCGGTCAACTCTGAAGAATTCACGATTTCACCTTCATGATTACGGAATCGGGGAGCACCGGTCTCACTATCAACCCCTACATAGTCGAATGCACGGAAATACCAGATGGAGTGTCCCTCCTCAAATGCAGTATGCACTTTGTTGTTTGTTCCGTCCACTCCACCTTTGCTGGCTGTGATGCGCGGAAGGTCATCATACAGATAGGTCACTTCGTTCTTCAAGGTCGAGAAATTCGCATTTACACGGTAGGTAAGGTCACCGATATGGTCTCTCCAACCAGCTTCAAATTCAAAACCCTTGTTGTTCACTTCACCGGCATTCACCGTAGTCTGGTTGGTATACACCTCAGGCACCGGATTGATGTTGATCAGCAGGTCTTTGGTGTTTTTGTTATAGTAGTCCAGACTGACTGTCAGGCGGTCATTCAGGAAACGCATGTCAAGACCAAGGTCCAGCTGCTCGGATTTCTCCCACTTGAGATTCGGATTGGCAAGTCCGGAAGGATAAGAACCATAATATTGTTCAGGACTGTCTCCATACTGATACCAGGCTGCATTGTAGCTGATAGGTGCAGTATAGGGGTAGTTATTAAGCACATTCACATTACCGTTAATACCCCAGGAAGCACGAAACTTCATGAATGAGAGGATGTCTCGGCTCACATTTTCCGCGATAAACTTCTCATTGCTGATGTTCCAGCCTACGGCTACAGAAGGGAACTTTCCCCAACGTCTGTCCGCTGGGAGCTTGGATGTATCAAAGGCATCGGCACGGTAATTGAACTGCAGACTATAACGATTGTCAAACGTGTAAAGCAGACGACCGAAGTAAGAAAGACTGGTCGAAATACCTGGAAGGTTACCAATACTTTTTGTTGTGGTTGAGGCTGAATTTACGTAGTCGAGGTATTTGAAGTTGTCAGCATCGCCGGAGAGAATCTTATTGCCACCCGTTCCTGTAGCCGAAGCCGATACATTGTCCGAACGGAACTCTGTATAGGACATACCGAGCATCGCACCCACATTGTGCTTGTCAAACAAGGTCTTGTTGAAATTCACGAAGTTCTCCCACTGGTAGTAGTGGTTGTTGTTGGCGTTGGCAGATATGGAGTAGTCATCCGCTTTGGCCTGACCGTTCATGTAGTAGGGCGCGGAATACTCATGGCTATTGTTTTGTGAGATACGGTAAGAAAAACGCGACGTCATAATGAGGCCGTCCAGCGGGGTCAAGTCCAGGAAAGCCGTTCCGCGGATAGCGAAGCCCGAATTCTTCTGATTCCGTCGGTCACGTTGGAGCAGCGGATTCCCGTTATCATCCATTTGGAATTTGGATGTCGCATAGAATTTGCCATTCGGCGCCACAAGAATCTTCTCAGGATTCGTAGCATAGACTTCTTTCATTCCGGTGGTGAAATCATCGGTACTATCCCAATAGACAGGAGTCAACGGATCGAGCAAGAGTGCCGGTGCAAGCATGGAACCATAAGCACTTTGGTGAGTAATGTTACGGGTCGCCCACCGTTCAATCGAGGTATTGGTACCTACCCTGATCCACTTGTAGAGCTTATAGTCCGCATTGAGCTGTGCAGAAAGACGGCTATACGTATCCTTCTTTCCACGTACGATACCATCATTGTCAATGTAGTTCACCGACGTGAAAAAATGCCCTTTATCGTTGCCATCCTGAAAAGTCACAGCATGCTGAGTCGCCCAGCTCGTACCGAACACTTCCTTGATCCAGTTCGTTTCCAACGGGTTGTCGTAGTCCACACCATTAGCCTCACACATCGTCTTCATATCATAGCCGGACATCTCTTTGTATCGAATCCAGTCTTTCGCGCCAAAAAGCTCCGGAGTCTTGCCCAAACGCTGGTTAATCGCCTTAAAAGAATAGGTAATCTTAGGCCTGCCATTGGCGCCACTACCTGTCTTTGTCGTAATCAGAACGACACCATTACCTGCCTGTGCACCATAGATTGCTGCAGATGCCGCATCCTTAAGGACTTCGATGGACTCAATCATGGAAGGGTCAAGATATTGGATATTATCCACCTTCAAACCATCCACAATCAACAGAGGCCCCAGCTGGTCAGAGTTGGACGAATAACCGCGGATACGGATCTTAGCTCCTTCGCCGGGAGCACCGGATGTGTTCAGAATCTGAATACCCGCAGCTTTTCCTTGAAGGGCAGCACCGGCATCAACGGTCGATAAATTCTTGATGTCATCGCCGTTGACCGAGGCGACCGAACCTGTGAGGTCACTCTTACGCTGTACACCGTAACCTACAACAACAACTTCATCGAGCGTCTTCAGATCCTCCTGCATACGGATATCTATTTTCTCACGCCCGTTCACTTTGATTGTCTGCGTCTTGAAACCGACAAAAGATACGGTAAGGGTTGCGTTGCTATTCTGCACCCGGATAGTGTAGTTACCATCCAGATCGGTGATGCAACTGTTGGCCGTTCCTTCTTCACGAATTGCAACACCAATCATTGGCTCAGAATCGTTAGCTGAGACAACTGTACCCTTAACTTGGATTTGTGCCATTGCCGTTGTGCAACAGAAAATCACAAACACCAGTAACAACTGAATTCTTGATTTCATAAGCATGAATGGGTAGTTTAAGTTAAATGAATATCATAAGTCGAGCTTGCAAAAGCTACATTGTCATGGAATTACTCCGAGACTCCCTGTTTGGTCTGTACGACTGTCTGCATCGTCCCATCCGGATTATAATGCAGTTCGTCCACACATACACTACGCCGTCCGATGGCTCCGGGATGTTCATCCAGCGTCAACGTTGCATTGTGATAGAACAAGTACCATTTCCCCTGAAATTCAATGATTCCCGGATGAATGGTGAAGCTGTTTTCCGCCATACCCGTCAGTTCGCCTCGCGGTGTCCATGGACCTTCCATGCTGGGAGCAGTGGCATACGAGATGGCTTCCCGTCCTTCTCCTAGGGATGCATACGTCAGGTAATACAAGTCACCATGTTTATGCAGCCAGGGACCTTCCACATAACGCGGCAGATCGACGACCTGAATATCACCATCTATCTCAATGAGGTTCGGCTTCAGCTTAGCCAGGAAGCAGGTTCCGTTTCCCCAGCACAGCCAGGCTTGTCCGTTGTCGTCAATCAGGACGGTAGGATCTATGTCGTTCCACCAGCCACGCGGACCATTGGACGTCATGTCATCGGAAACAAGAGGCTTGCCGATGGCATCCGTGAAAGGACCAAGCGGTGTATCGCCGACAGCCACTCCA
>ULWY01088188.1_pt1 | contig 17517 bp, 24 predicted proteins | sample 1960761 | NCBI WGS metagenome assembly ULWY01 (sample SAMEA4835824, study PRJEB28245) | human gut metagenome | biome: gut microbiome; material: fecal sample | place: Denmark | collected 2008 | reverse complement strand
ATCGTATTAAAGATGATTGGGAACAAACTACTAAACTTAAGTTTGATACTGATTATTATCATTGTCTTGTTAGTAGAGATATAAATAATTATCTTAGCCAATTTAGAGTTATTAAAAATGGAGTTCATAAACTTAAGCTTGAATCTAAAGGTGCTCTTAATCCTATGATGTATTCTCTAGATTTAACTAAAGGTTATTCTATGCCTATTGTTGCTCAAGCTATTGAAAACTATTTTCTTAAGAATAAACCTGTAATGGATACTCTTCAAGAAGCTACTAATATTCTTGACTTTTGTCTTACTCAAAATGTAGGTAAACAATTTCATGTAGAAGAAACTAAGATTGAAAATGGACAAGTTACTCATGTTATTTGTCAAAGATATGTTAGATTTTATGTTTCTAATAGAGGTTATATTATTGAGAAAGTTCATAACGATAATGGTTCTCGTAGTAGAATGGCAGCTGGTTCTGTTGTAACAGTTATTAATAGTCTTGATGATAAAGATATTTCTCTTAGAGATATTAATTTTAAATTTTATTATCAAGAAGCTATGAAGATTATTAATCCTATTAAACTTAAAATTTCTCCTAAAGGTAAAGGTAAAAGTAAAATTAAAAAATATAGTGGTATGTATAATCCTATTTTTAATGAAGATGATTTTGGATGAGAAATATAGTTGAAGAAACTTATGATAGACTAATTAATAAATGGGGTTCTAAAGAATATAAAGGTATTGGAACTATTAATTGTGTTCCACCTGTTGATTATTGTGAAATTATAAGTAGAATTATTAGTCTTATGAGAAATAAGAATGATAATATTAAAATACTTATTGTTACAGATAATTGGAAAAGAAGAACTGAAATTGTTGATAGTCTTAAAAATCATAATATAAATATAGATACTATTAATATTCTTACTCATACTTATGTTAATAGTAGATATAATTATAATTATGATATTTCTATTGTTGTTGGAGTTAACGAATGGAATTTATCTTGTAATACAGTTTTTAATCATGCTAGATTTAAACTTATGATTTTAACTGAAAAAACTATTGATACTTCTACGTTAACTAAGATTTATAATAATATTCCACCTATTAATAATATTCTAAATTCTAGTGGTATGCGAGCTATACTCCCCGTAGAGGAACACAGAGAGCAGATTTTATTTACTAGTCAAGAAGATATTACTAATTATGATAAATATACTGAATTTATTACTCAGACTATTCAAGTATTTGGTAATCTTGATAATATTAAATGTGCTCGAAATGGTACTCAAGACGGACGTAGTGCTATGCAATATATTACAGAAATAGCTGAATATAATGGATGGAGTGCTGATATGGATATGACTAATCCTTTTAGTAAACAAATTGATGAATGTTATAATCCTCTTGTTCTTGCTGAACGAGTTAAGACTTTTTATAATATTGTTCGTGAACGTATGCTTATATGTTCTGATAATGTTTGTAAGCTAGAAAGGATAGTTGAAATTATTAAAGATAATCCTGACAAACGATTTCTTATTATTAGCAAGAGAGGTGAATATGCTGCTACTGTAACTAAATATATTAATGATAAATTAGGTGAAATTTGTGGTGATTATCATGATAAAATTGAGGATAAAGTTCTAGTTGATAGTAATGGTATTCCTGTTTTGTACAAGTCTGGAAGCAAGAAAGGGACTGCTCGTATAATCAAATCTAAGGCTATTTCCACGCTGAATTTAAAGGCTTTTAATGATGGCTTATTAAGAGTATTATCTATAAAAAATAATTCAACTGACAGCCTAGAAACAAGCGTGGATGAGTGGATTTTAACCTCACCTTTATGTGATACCATAGATGAACTTATTTATCGTTATAATAATGTTAATTGTAGTCAATCAAAACTTAAAGTACATAAACTTTATATAGCTGGTACTATTGAGGAAGCAAGTTTAAAAAAGGAAAAGGTATCAGTTAACCATGAAGTTATACAGAATGTTAATTCTGATATTAGTGCTCAAAATTTTGATGATATTGTTTGCTAGTATAAATATAATAGTTACATTTGTTGTGTAATCAAAATCGCTCTTTGATAGAATGGACGAAGATAAAGAAGTTAAAGTTAATGATGCTACTGTTGCTGTTAGTAATAGTGGTATTGAAAAACAACATGGTGTTCAACATTCTGTTGCTCCATATCAGCTTAATTATATGAGTGAAGCTGAAATTGCAAGTCTTGAAGTATTTATCAAACGTGTTATGCGTAGTGATAAATGTGGTATTAAGTCTGTTGAAGATGGTCTTGCTATTGCAATGAGAGCTAAAGACCTTAGACTTCCATTTTCTACTTGCATTGAACATATTCATGTAGTTCAAGGTAAAACAGGTGTTGATGTTCACATTATTAAGGCATTACTTGTCAAAGGCAGCGTGAGTTGGGAAAAAGTAGATAATTATCGCGCTCTGTACGAATATACAGATGGCTTTAATGCTTATGATGAAGATAAACTTCCATCTGACTGTATTAAGTGTCTTACTCCCAAAGAGGCACAAACTAAAAATGCAGAAGATAAAGACCATGAACATATATATGTTTATCCTGTTAAATACTATAAAGATTATAATGGTAATGTATATAAAGAATATCAACTTAATGGTAAGTTTGAAATAGCTACTAATACTAATGAAGCTAAACAAATTGCTTCTACTGGTAAAGTTCCTGTTTATAGAATACCTGCTATTCCTATTGATTATATTACTAGTTATCGTTTTTATCGTAAAATTGGAGAACGTAATATGGTTGCTACTGGTGAGTTTACTTATAAAGATGCTATTGTTGCTGGATGTTTTGAAAAAGATACTTATAAGAAATATCCTAAAATAATGATAAGTCATAGAGCATTTGTTTATGGTGCTCGTGAAATTGCTAATGATTTAATTATGGGCTGTTTAAGCACAGAAGAATTAAAGACTATGCAAGGTATTGATTTAAGTAATGAAGATATTATTGATATTACTGAAATTCAATAACATAAACAAACTAGAGAAATTATTATTAAACAAAACAGTCGTATGACTGATATTATTCACTTTTAAATTACAAAAATTATGAAAGACTTTAAGAAAGGTTTGAGTTTTGGTATGGGTATTGTTAATGCTGGTCAAAGAGCAGTTAGTGAAGAACCTGAATTGGTAGTTGTTTCTACTCCCGGTAGTTTCCGTATGACTGCACAAGTTTCTAAAGCTCTCGGCATTGCTCATGGTGAATATGTAATGTTCATTAATAACTGTGCAAATATTGATAATGCTATTATCAATAAAGTACCCGAAGTTGTTGCTTTCTGTGAAGAACAAGGTTTGGATATTGAATCTCCCGAAGCTGCTATGGCTGTTCATGCTGAATTTGATATTTGGGCTTTGGCTAAAGGTATTGCTGAATTAGACAAGAATGGTAATCCTTGTACTACTCGTGTTCGTATGACTAAGAATGATAAGATTAAGTATGTTAATACTTATTTCCAAGAAACTCTTGAAGGTGCTTTATCTTCTTCTAATGAAGAACTGAAAGCTGCTCTTGGTCGTGAAGGTATTACCGAAGATGAACAGAAAGAACTTTTGGTTAGCTGTATTCAAGGTGATGAAGTTGTTAAAGTTAAAGGTTCTAAATGTGCTAATACTGCTGCTTTGTCTGGTATTGGTGTAACTCTTAACTTTACTGATTCTAATGTTTGGAAACAGTTGAAAGCTAATATGACTGATGAAGAAGCTACTTCTAAAAATCGTGTTTATACAGTAGATATTGACAACTTGCAAGAAGCTGTTGTTAATAACGGTCATAAAGATATTGTTGTTAAGATTGCAATGCTTACCGAATATAAAGATGAAGAACCTATTCGTATCGGTAAGAAAGCTGAAAAAGAAGAAACTGCTGAATAATCAAATCTTCGTCCTAGAAATATAGTATCTTGAACATAGAGCTGCATTGTTAGTATTGCTAATGGTGCAGCTCTTATTTTATCTAATAATTCTTTTAATTACTTTAATTATGTCGACAGAAAAAGAAATTAAGAATGAAGCTGCTGTTGCAGCAAGTGCTGAACAAACTGCTAATGCAGAAGTACAAACTCCTAAAAAACGTAGAGGTAGAGGTATTAATAACGATTTACGTGATGTAACTCGTAAAAAGTTTGATGAACGTACTGATTGTAATAAAGCTAATGGCTTATTTATTGGTCATCTTGAAGATGTTAAAGTTGATTGGGCTACATTGAAAGATGATGTTCAAGGTATGCCTTCGTTTGCTGGTATGAGTATTCCTTATCTTACATTTACTTTTGCTAGTAATCATGAAAATATCAATGAACGTCGTTATGTAACTCAACGTCTTCTTCCTGCTGAAAGTAATGTTGAAACTATTCCCGGTGGTAAAGGTGCTTGGAAAGTTGATAACATTTTCCGCTTTATGAAACATATATATAATGTATTTGTTCTTAAAGGTCGTGATTTAACAGAAGAAGAAATTGATGCTCTTACTTTGCCTTTTGAAGATTTTGATGAAAATATGCAGTATGTACCTGTTGAGGCTGAAGAAGTTATAGCTGGTTATAAAACTGTGTTTGAAAATTATGTTAAGTTACTTAACAATAATGGTAAACCTGTTTATAATAATGCTAAAGGTAAACCTATTACTATTTGGATGAAGCTTCTTCGTTTCGTTAAGAATGATGGTAAATGGCGTGCTGTTGTTGGAAGTAAATCTTCATTTGGTGATTTAGGATTTCCTACATTTATCAATGATGGAGTTATTGAACTTTATAAAGAACAATCTGCTCCTAGTTTGCATATTGACCCTTATAAAGAAAGTATTGTTTATCAAAAATCTGCCGAACAAGCTAAACAGCCAAATGTTGCTATGCCTGGTGTTGGTATAATGCCCGGTGTTCAAACTGCTACTCCTATAAATTCTGTTAGTGGATTTAATGGCGGTGGAGATTTTAGTCCATTTGGTGGTGGTAATGATGCTGCTGGTGCTTTTGTTAATCCAACAGAAGATTTACCATTTTAAAAAATTAAAGTTAGTTAAATAGTTGTATGTAAGAGGATTGGGTGCTATTTTAGTACCTAGTCCTCTTTTTTTATATGTTCACGATAAAGGTCAAATTAGAAATATTATGAAAAGAAATATTAGTAATACTATTTTAACTAAAGATTATATTTTCTCTAAAGTTAGTCAAATTACTATTTTTAGCACTTATACTGGAATTAGTGTTGAAGATATACAACATTGTATAGATACAGGAGAATTTATATCTAGTCCTTTTCGTGAAGATATTCATCCTAGTTTTGGTTTTAGATATGATAATAGGAATAAACTTAAAGGAAGAGATTTTGCTGGATATTGGTGGGGAGATTGTATAGATGCTGCTGCAACTGTACTCTCTGAAATTGTTCATAAGCAAATTGATATTTCTATTAAAAGTCAATTTCTATTTGTTCTTAAACATATTGCTTATACTTTTAGAAATATTATTTATGGACAAGATAAAGATGAAAACAACGATTATAATATTGCTAGGGCTATTAGTAATGTACGTAATCATAAACCTATTATTGAACTTGTTACTCGTCCGTGGAATAATTTAGATGCTAAGTATTGGGGACAATTTGGTATTAATCTTAATTTTCTTAATACTCATTTTGTTTATCCTGTTGACCAATTTTATATTAATCGTTCAACTAATCCTATTCCTAAATATTTTTACGATAAAGATAAAACGGATTTATGTTATGGATATGTTCTTGGACAAGATAAAAGAGGAATAGTTAATATTAAACTGTATTTTCCAAATAGGAATAAGAAAACTGAAGTTAAGTTTATAACTAATAGTAATACTATTGAAGGAGTTATTAATCTTGAATTAGATAATTATGACGTTATTATTATAACTAAATCTACTAAAGATAGATTAAGTCTTGAATGTTATCTAAAAAGTATTAATCATTCCATCCTCTACGGGGGGTCTACCCTTGAGTCTAAGGCTATTGGTGTTGTGAATATTCCACATGAAACTTATAAACTTCGTCAAATTGAATATGATTGGCTTCGTAGTAAACTTAATCGGAATGGTTTTCTTATTAGCCTTATGGATAATGATAGAACTGGTCTTATGGAAGCTGTAATTCTTAAGAATGATTATGATATTATACCTATTATTATTCCTAAAGAACTTGGTGTTAAAGATTTTGCTGAACTGAGAAGTAGTTATTCTACAAATGTTATTAATGAATTAACTCAACAAGTTGTTAAATATATAGAAGATAATTATGGAGAAGAAACTGAATTTACTTGGGATACGGAAGAAAGTGATACTTTGCCATACTAAAAGTCTAGCTGGTGTTACATATACTGTTATGCGTCCAATTACTAAAGAGGATGAACAAAATCTTGATAAATGGGAATGTATTAATGTAGATGGTAAACGTATTGATAAAAAAGATATTTATTGTTATGGAGAAATTAATCTATCTTCTAATGATGATGTTGAATATATCAAAAAGTTTAGCTTACTTGATACTGATAATGGTGGAACTATTCATAGTAATTTTAATTATCAAGAAGGTTATGCTCTTATTGAAGGAATAGCTAAAACTTATCCTACATTTGATATTGTTGAATGGTTTAAATATAATCATTGTCTTATAGGTAAACCAACTCGTATTATTATTTATAAATGTAAGAAAGAAAATCTATGATAATAAAAGGATATGAAAAAAAGCTAGATGATAGAGATATTAGATATATTAATTATGTTATTGATAAATCTACAATGGCTGATGCAATTGAATCTTATATTAAAGATTTAGATTGTACTATTATTTATCCTGATGGTTCTCGTCCTAGACAAACTATTAATTATGGTTATCGTATTACTCTTTCTAGTATTGAATATATTCTTGATAAACTTTATCTTGTTCTAGAACATCATCCAGAAAAAGCTCAAAGTTATATTGATTATCGTAATAGTATTATTAAAAGAATTATTGATATACATGAAAAAAATCTTGATTTCGAGAGAAGAAACCCAGTACGATATTATAGTAAAGAACCAAGGAAACGCACTAGAAGTGTTAGCAGAGTTAATCAATCAAAAGATGTCTTTACAGGTAAGCCCATTGATGTTAGCACCGGTATTGCAAAGGCTATTAAGCCTAAAAAGGAAACGATTGCTCAGCGTAAAGCTAAACTTTTAGGTGGTAAAGCTGTTAGTTTTGCATTTAATGGTTTAAAAATAAGTGAACATAATGAATAAACTTTATCGTAGAAATAACAATGGTGTGCCTACTGTTTGGTGGGCTGAACTTGACAGTGGTACTAATAGTATCACTGTTTTTTATGGTCTTGTTCGAGGTAATATTCGTAAAGAAGTTTATGCTGTTACTCAAAAAGATGGTCAAAAAGAACTTGAAAGTAGATATAATGATAAGATTAAACAAGGATATACATATCTTAATGAACTTTGTGATATGCAGGGTTTACCCCCCGTGGAGGATGGAGATAATGATACTCTATTTAATTTTCTAAATACTTATCTACCTAAAGACCTTAGTAATGGAAACAGTAATCTTTTACTTCCAATGCTTGCTAAAACGTATAATGGTAATGTTTGGAAAAAAGTCAGTTGTATGTATGGTCAGTATAAGATTAATGGTCTACGTTGTATTGTTACTGCTTATACTCAAAATGATATGTTTAAACCTGTTAGGCTTCGTTTCCAAAGTCGTGAAGGTCTTACTTGGCATACTCTTGGCTATCTTGAAGATTATTTGCTTGCTACTATTAATACAAATATTATCGACGATATGATTAATGGATTTGCAGCACTTGATGGTGAAGTTTATCTTCCCGGTTATACTGTTAATCAAATTAATCATTTTGTTAAAGATGCTAATTGTGTTGAAAATAAACTTCTTCAGTTTTGGTGTTATGATATTATGATGGAAGGTAATCAAACTCATAGAAATACATATCGTTATCATATTAAAATGCCTACTCCCTTTAATAATATTAAAGAACATTATAATAATAAAGAACGATTGATTATTCTTCCTAGCGGATATATTACTAATGATAATGAAGCTATTGACGCTAGAAATCATTTTATTAATTTAGGATTTGAAGGTCTTATACTTCGTAATGCTGAAACTGATTATCAATATGGTAGACGTAGAGCTAATTATATGGAGAAGTTTAAAGATGCTGCTGAGGGAGATTTTATAATTCTTGATATTTATAAAGAAAAGAAACGTGATTTACCTATTCTTCTTTGTAAAAATGATATTAATAATGAAAAGTTTGAAACTCGTTTAAGCACTAGTCATATTGTTCAGCAAGAAGTTTTATTTGATTCTCAATCTTATATTGGTAGAACTGTTCATATAGAATATGGTGAACGAAGTGGCGTTGCTAGAGTTCCATTTCATATTAAAACTGTTGTTATAAATGGAGATACTAGATTATAATGTAATTAGAAATAATAATTTTGATAGAACTAAATCTTATTTTAGTTGTTATTATAATTCTATTGTTTTATTTACTGATTATGATGCTAAAAGTTATAATTTTGCTATTAGATATAACGATAATACTAGAAATAATGAACTTTATGTAATATTATATAAAGATGAAGTTATTAATGATAGTATTCCTATAACTAGAGATGCTAATACTGGATTTAAATTATTTCTTATTAAAGAAGTTATTAATCTTCTTGATGTAAGACTACGTAATAAATTTGTTATGTCTAAAAATGATTTTAATGTTAATGTTAAATTTGTAGAAGAACGTGATGATAATTGTATTATTTATCATATAGATATTGATTAAGGTGAAGCCTAGTACATAATATAGTGTGCTAGGCTTTTCTGTTTGTCAGAGGTCTAAAACTATATAGAACACGCTCGTAGATATGATTCTTTTTGCCTGTATTCAATTTTATATATCAGAATGATTAATCTATCACGATAAGATTTGCGTGTCATAATGAGCCTTAAAATGCGTCATTCTCACTATGATATTTAACATTAAATTCAACATCATTATTACTAGTAAATTCCTATTATATTTTTATATTTGTCTTGATAAACAAAAACAAATTATTATGAGTATTAATAAAGTTACTATTGTTGGTATTAAAGGATTTAAAGGAAGCGGTAAAGATACAGTTGCTTCTATGATTAGTTATATCCTTCATGATGGTATTATGAAAGCTAGTTATGATACTTGGCTTCTTTATCATAAAAATGATTTTATTAAAAATGATGAAATAATTATTCATTTTGCTGATAAACTTAAAGATGATATATCTGAATTTTGTGGTATTGACCGTAAACTTCTAGATAAACAAGAAATTAAAGAAAATTATTATTATAATTTTAAAACAGGTATTGTTTCTACAAATATTAAAGATGCAGATTATGTTATTAATAATGCATTAGAATTTGATAATTTATCTACACTTCTTCTTTTAAATACTAATGTTTCTATTAAAATTAGAACTCTTCTTCAATATTATGGTACTAATGTTATTAGAAATCATTTTTGGCATAAAGCTTTTATTAATTATACTATGAATAAAGCATTTGATATAAGAAATAGTAAAGGTCAATGTATTATAGCTGATGCTAGATTTGAAAATGACGAATGTGAAGCTATTAAACAATGTGGAGGAATGATAATTAGAGTAGATAGAAAATTTAACAATAATGATAATCATGAAAGTGAACAAATTAAAATTTCTCAAGATGATTATGTTATTGATAATACCGGTACTCTTGTTGGTCTTTTCTATAAAGTTCTTAAATTTGTAACTGATTATATGGTATGAAATTACATCCTATTTTTGGTATAAATGCTCTTGCTAGAGTTTGTATATGTTGTGGTAAAGTTATTGGTTATACTCCACTTGGAAATTCTGTTGAAGAAGATGCTAGTAAGAGTAAACAAATAGCTGAAGCTATTGTATGTAAAGAATGTATAGATAAGCTTGATAGTGAAACTTGCTTTATAGCTTGTGACATGGATAAAGATAATTATATAACTGCTACTTATGATACTTTATGGATTAGAAATAAAGGTCTTAAAGAGTTTTTTAAAGAGCTTGATTCTATACAGCCTATTAATATTATACCTAAAGAACATTTTTATAGTATATTTGGAAATGTAGTTAAAGATTTTTATAATAATCAAGAAAATGAAAATAATTGAACCTAAAGTTGAACTTTGGCAACAAGGAAATGATGCTAAAGCTCATGTTGCTAGATGCGCAAGAGTTTGTTATGGTAGAGAAACAGGTAATGATGAAGCTACTATTAAACGACTTATTAATGATGAACATTGGAGTATGTTTCGTCATGGAACTTATTATATAATAGCTAATGATAGTGATAAAACTTTAGAAACTATTATTATTAATTATGCTAATACTATTGGTTTTAGTTATCATTATGAAAAACATGTTTATTATATAACTGTTAATGGTAATTGGGTTTTAGACCATAAAACACAATTTGGTTATCTATCTAAATATATTGTTCCTATTGAAGATTTTCGTAATACTGAAATAGGATTTCATATGATGAGATATACTTTTTGTGTTGATACACAAATTAGTACTTCTCGTGAATTAAACCGCGTTAGTCCTAATAGTATTGCTGAAAAATCAACTAGATATGTTTATGAAGATGGAAGTATTTGTAGACCTCATTGGATAAGCAAAGAAGAAGCTGAATTATTTAATAATGATAATAATATTATTTTAAATGAAGCTATAAATGCTGATTTAAATGAAGCTATAAATGTTTATCTTAATGGATGTAAAAGAGATTTTGAAGAATATAAAATTCTTGTAGATAAATATAAAATCCGTCGTCAAGATGCTCGTGGTAAACTTCCTCTTGATACTGCTACTAGATGTATTTATACATATTCCGTAAGAGAATGGCGTCATATTATTGATTTACGTTATTATGGTACTACAGGTACTCCTCATCCTAATTGTATTATTATAGCTGGTATGATTAGAAATAATTTAATGGAACTTGGATATGACTTCAGAGATTGATAAACTTAAACATTTTCATGTTGAAAATTATAGTGGTACTAATTTCACTGATGATTTAAATGATGGTGAAGAATTTCTTTATACTACAATTAGGTGTAAAGATGATAAAGAAGTACACTTTTATGTAAATATGTTAAAAATAAACATATTGGAAATTGTCCTGATTGTGTATTTAATAAGTATCTTTGTTATGGTCTTTTATGTAATATTGTTGTTCTTAAAGTAATTAAAGATGAAGAAAAGTAAGCGTTATATTAAAAAGCAAAATAATAAACCTCTTATTAATAAGAAAGTTTTAGCTAAAGTTATTAGAGAAAGTAATATTTGTAAACATGCTATTAAAGAACTTAAACTTGCTGGATATGGTAATGGAGAAGGTGGTCCAAATGATTGGATGTATCAACAAGTAATTGAAACTATTGCTGTATTTGCTTCTCATGGTAATTCTGGTGGTTCTGCTCCTTGGGAAATTAATCTTGTTCAAAAACTATGTGATTGGGATATTATTAGTCCTCTTCGTTTTACTAATGATGAATGGAGCCAAATAAGTTCTGATGGTACTTGTCAAAACAGACGTAAATTTGATGTATTTAAAGAACCAAATGGTAGTATTCATTATAATGGAGCTTTTAGTAACCGTCCTATTAGTAGATATAATTTTGATACTAAAGAATGGACTGATAATAAAAATCCTATTTGTTGGCATGGTGGATTATTTGAATATAAAGATAATATTCTTACTGGTAGATATTTTAGTATTTGTCTTTTACAACAACATGATATTAACAAAGGATGGATGCCTAAACCTACACAAATCATTGATTGTGTTGAAGTAGAAATATCTCCTGATAATTGGATTATGGCTGGTGATATTAATAATATTGATTTAATTAAACTTGATATTATTTATAATATTCAATGGGAAGAATGTTCTTGTTTAAAAGGTATTCGTCTTGAAGATGTTACTGAAGAACTTGAAGATAAAGCGTATGAAGAAATGAGACATAATTAATAAATTATTAACTATTTAAATATTAAAGTTATGGGAAGAAGATTTTATGGTTTTAATAACCGTTTTAGAACTACTAAAAATACAGAAGCTGTTGTATTTGAAAAGGGTGGATTTGTTGGTTGTCTTGGTTTAAGTAAAAAAACTATGGAGGAAATATATTAAAGCTAGTTATAAATATAGAACTAATACAGATGAAATGACTGCTAGTGATTATACTCATTTATTTGGTTATTTAAATCCTTATTATCGTTCTGCTTATAATGTACCTAAACGTAGAAAATAATGGCAAGTATTTATAATATTACGACTGAACTTGAGGATATATTTCTTGAGTTAGAAGAAAATGGAGGTGAATTAACTCCTGAACTTGAAGAACGCCTTGCTATTACACAAGATAATCTTAAATCTAAACTTGATGGTTATCGTAAAGCGTATACTGTACTTAATCTTGAAGCTGAATCTTGTAAAAAAGAAGAGCAACGATTAGCTGTTCTTCGTAAAACTAAAGAAAACAATGCTGAAAGACTTAAAGGAGTTATGCTTGATGCTGTTATTGCTTATGGAGATTTAGGTAAGTCTGGTAATAAAGTTATTAATTTAGTTGATAGTAAACTCTATACTAAGAACAGTAAATGTGTTGAGATTGATGAAAATCTTAATCAAATATTTATTGATTTAGTTCTTGAACATTTACAATCTCTTTGGGATAATGATATGATTGATAGTAATTTCTCATTTAGTAGAGATGTTCTTCTTGAACAAATTAATGATAAATTTACTGAAAGATATCCTGAACAATCTGCTAGACTTAGAGAAGAAACTGGAGGTTATTTTACGCTTGATGATTTAGATTGTATTAAAGTTAAATTTGAAATTGAAAAACCTGTTGGTGATTTAGCTAATAAAATTAATTTTGATTTACTTAATACTTTCTTTAATCATCAACATGAAATGACTAGAAGTAGCAGTGTTAATAAAACTACTATGAAGAATATTCTTAATGATGGTAGAGATATTAGTATAGCTAAACTTGTTGAGAATACTAGTCTTATTATTAAATAACTTGGTTATACTCCCTGTAGAGGACAGAATTGAGTTCATCCTCCACGGGGAGTCAACACTGCTAATCTTGTTAATTATGGAACTGGAAGAAAAAGTAAAAGAATTAATAAAATGGTATATGGATACTTATGGTGTTAATAAGAATCAAGCTATTAGAGATATTCAAAATAGTATATTATATATAAGTAATAAATAATATGTATAAAGTAAAAGGTAAACCTTGGGCTTATTCTGGTGCTATTGATGTATCAGATTGTGCTACTGCTAAAGAAGTTATGCTTAAAGCTGGACTTAATTTTAATGTAGCTAAATGTGAACTAGTTGGTAAAATGCCTATTAAACTTACTGGAACTGATGAAGAACTTGACCGAATTATTAAAGAACAAAAAGAAGGCGCTCATGTTTTTGGTACTGACATTTATCGTAAGTGTGATAACGCCTTTGCTACCTATCGTACTGATTACAATATTCCTTTAGGTGTTGTTAAAAGTAAATATACTATTGTACAAAATAATGATGCTTTTAATTTCTTTGATGACGCTATTGGTAAAAATTCTGCTATTTGGCAAACTGCTGGATTTTGGGGAAATGGTGAGAGAATATTTGTAAGTGCTAAACTTCCTAATAATATTCTTGTTAAAGGTGACCCTGTTGAAAATTATCTAGTATTTACTAATACTCATGATGGTAGTGGTGGAGTTAAGATTTTATTTACTCCTATTAGAGTTATTTGTCAAAATACTCTTAATGCTGCTATTCGTACTAGTAGTAATTATGTTAGTTTTCGACATACAACTAGTGTTCATAATAAGATTTCTGTTGCACAAGAAATACTTGGAATTAGTAAAATTAAATCTGAAGAATTTGGTCAATATTGTAATTTACTTGCTAATATTAAAGTTACTGATGAAGATGTAATTCAATTTATTGGAGAAAATCTTCTTACTAGTGATGAAATTCAACGTCTAAAAGATACAGGTCATACTATTAAAGATATTGCTTATCGTAGTGGTTTAGCTTTAACTGATAGTAAAATAAGTAGTAGAAAAATGAATGTTATTTCTGATACTTATAGTTATTATTTTGATGGTCCAGGTCAAAGAGATATTCTTGGTACAGCTTGGGGTGCAGTTAATGCTATTAGTGGATATTATTCTAATATAGATAATATTGAAGGTACTAAGCGATTTGATAGTATTTGTTATGGTGATAAATCAAGAAAAATAGAAAATGCTTTTGCACTTGCAGAAGCTCTTTAATTTAATAATTTAATTATATATGGAAGTAAAAGTATTTAAACTGAAAGAGATTAAACTTCTTAGTGGAGATGTTGTAGATGTAGAACAGTATTGTAATGTTCAACCTATTCTGCCTGCTTATGGTAAAGAAGGTGATGCTTGTATGGATGTTTATCCTATTCTTTGTGAGCATGATGTAGATAAAGATAGATTTATCTATCATACAGGTTTAGCATTTAATATTGGAGATGATGCTAATGGTGAACCTAATGAAATGTCTTTACGTCCTAGAAGTAATCTTACTAAATCTGACTTTTATATGCCTAATGCTCCTGGTACTTTAGACTATAAAAATTATTAATTTATTAACAAATACATTTGGAATAATAGTATTTTTATTATATTTGTAGTTGTATTTTAATTAATAAAGCTATGAGTATAAAATTTAATTTTAACAGTTTTAAAACTGTTGATAAAAAAGAATCTACTAGAAAAGGTAATGGTTCTGTTAAAAGAGTTTGTGCATTTTGTGGAAAAGAATTTATTACTTATCCTTGGAGAGGTGCTGGTAAATATTGCTCTCATAAATGTGCCACTGACGCTACTAAAGTTGAACATATACCTAATGTTAAATGTTGTATTTGTAACAAACCTATTTATATTAAACCTAGTAGACTTGAACGAAGTAAAACAAAAATGTTTACTTGTTCTAAAGAATGTATGGGTAAAATGAGAAGTAAAGTATTTGTTGGTGAACTTAATCCTAATTATAATAATACTAAAGATAGAGTTCTATATACAAATAATGGTAAACAATATTATCATTGTATCAGACATAATCATCCTTATAAAGGATATTTAGATTATGTTCCAGAACATAGACTTATTGTTGAAGAACATTATAATTTATTTGATAAAAAATATTTTAATGTTATTGATGGTAAATATTATCTAAAACCTGAAATAGATGTTCATCATATTGATAAAAATGGTCTTAATAATGATATTAATAATTTAATACCTCTTACTCGTTCTGAACATACTTCTATTCATAATAATGAAAAAACTATTATTCATGATGTAGATGGAAAAATTAAAACTGTAGTCTTTAAACAGGGTGAATTGCTGGAAACTCATAATGACAATGACAATCAGCAGCCAAGTATTAGCAGTAATGCTTTTAAAGGTTCAACGACTAACAGCCGAGTCCAAACAGATAATGCTGAGGATAGTAATGCTGACACGAGTGCCCTGCCTAGTATTAATACTAGTGATGATATAGTCTGAACTACACATATATGTCATATTTAAAATAAAAGTGTAGAACATAAGGATAAAGAGCCTTATGGATAACATCCACGAATGGGTTATCGTGGGGAACTTCTTATTATTTTTAAGAATCGTACTTCTAGAGATTTAGTTCATGCTGTATCTACTCTTACTGAAATAGTTGATAAGTTGAGAGAACATATGCATTTACCTGATAGTATGGTTGGTAATGCTAGACTTAAACTTAATAATGTTAGAACTACAACTACTAATATTCTTGGTAAACTTTCTACTCCGCCATATAATTGTGATGGTAAAGATAGATGTTGTCAATTAATTATTAATAGTGCTGAACGTATTAGTTGGAAAGAAGTTGAATCTATTGAAGAATTAGGAGAAAGTGAACGTGGAAACAAAGGATTTGGAGAAGGAACAGGAGGAGCAGCTAAAGCTTAAAGTTGGTGCTCGTTATATTCATAATAAAACATCTAATGAATATGTTATTGATAATATTACTAAAATGAAACATCCAGATACAGGTGAATGGATTCCTGCTGTTATATATCATAAAACTAGCGAATCTGATATTTTATGGTGTAGAAGTGTTGAAAGTTTTAAAAGTCATTTTAGTGATGCTAAAGTTGAAGGTAATGAAGTTTATCTATGAAAAAGTTAATCTTGTTTTATTTACCTGATTGTAATGTTAGTAAACTTTTTGAAGAAAGGCTTCATAAAGCTCTTGCTCTTCCTGAGTTTGCCGGTAGGTTTAATCTTATTAGGTATAATTTATATACTGATACTGGTAGACAAGAAGCGCGTAGTGTTGGTATTAGTGATGCTCCTACTGCTTATTGTAATGGTGATATTTTACGTGGTGTGCAAAGCGATTACACTATTAGGAAATATCTTCGCAAGCTGTTAGGACAGTCATAGATATGATTCTTTTGCCCTACATTGAATTTTAATTGTTATTGTGATTAATCTATCACGATATGAATATCATTCAATGTAGGGCTTTAAAATAGCTAATTTTATAAATTCTCATTATATTATACGAATACTATGGTTAAAATTGAATTTTATTATAAAAGTGCTGATAAAGATAAAACAGAAGCTATGAGAGAAGCTATTGATATAGCTTTATTTGGTACTAATGTTCAATGTAATTTTAAAAATCTTCCTGACCATCTTATTCTTGAAGATATAATACTTGAAAAGGCTGTTGCTGGTAAGAATATTACTGAATATCCTACTTGTATTATATATAGAGATGATACAGAATATAAACGATATAGTAATTCTGTTACTTGGGAAGAACTTCGTAATGATATTAATTATCTTACTGGAGATGAACCTACAAGACAAACAAATAATATATTTGTTGAAGCGTTTATTGATGAACATGATTGTATAACTCGTGCTAAATGTGCTGATGCTATTGCTTGGATGTGGAAATATCAGAATACTAAAGTAGAATACATTCAAACTAATGTTGATAATCCGAATAAGTTTGCTGTTGTAATTAAAGATAGTTGGAGAACTTATGCTACTTATGTATATTCTGATAGTCTTACTACTGAAATGATTAAGAATACTCTTCTTAGAGTTCCTAATACTATTAAAGAAGCTGTTAAAAATAATGCTATTGTGTTATGATACGTATTGATTGTTTTACTAGAGATGGTTGTGACGCTTGTAAAATAGCAATTAAAAATATAACTGATGCTATTAATGAAGCTAATTGTGATATTACTCTTAATATTCGTAATACAAATCTAGATGATATTCTAAGAAAAGAAATTACTAAATTTCCTACTACT